>Ga0213868_10000003_pt1 | contig 257460 bp, 218 predicted proteins | sample PICome_9_FD_160087 | JGI IMG/M metagenome (GOLD analysis project Ga0213868, IMG submission 160087) | Coastal seawater microbial communities near Pivers Island, North Carolina, United States - PICO127 | ecosystem: Environmental > Aquatic > Marine > Coastal | place: USA: North Carolina... | reverse complement strand
TACTCCGTCAGAAACACCACCGGTAACAACGATAGTTGCGTTATACCAACTGGGACAATAAGTAGTGGATCCTGATGAAGAATTATATGCTATTGTCATGCTTGATATAGAAATAGCTGTTATTTCTTCTCCAGCGTTAACGGTTATGTCAGATGGGGTGAGAGATATGATTGTTGGGTCTGAATCAACACCTGATTCACAAAATTCTTCATCATTGGTAACTAGAGGAAGTTCCCATGTCACACTTAAATCCAAACACATAACAATATTGTCAGACCATGAATCAGTTGTAGCTGAAGTTAAAGTCAACGACGTAAAGCCTGTTAAATCTAAACCTGCGATTTCATCATTACAACCAGTGATTTCTACTCCGTCAGAAACACCACCGGTAACAACGATAGTTGCGTTATACCAACTGGGACAATAAGTAGTGGATCCTGATGAAGAATTATATGCTATTGTCATACTTGATACAGAAATAGCACTAATTGTTGATGAGCCGGCTACAGTTATATCTGCAGGCGTGAGTGTTAAAACTGTGGGATCTGAATCAACACCTGATTCACAAAATCCTTCTGTTTCGGTATCGGTAGGAACTGGTGTTTCTACTGTTACCACTCTTAAAACTGTAGTAGCAGCATTTCCAGCACCGTCTGAAACATCGTAAGTAATAGTATAAGTTCCATCTGTATCCGTATCGACTATATCACCACCTACAACAATATTAGCTGTGATGTCACCTTCTTCATCATCAGAAGCTGTTGCTCCTGCATCAGTGTAAGTGTCACCATTATTAATAGTTACATCTGTTCCTGTTAAGGTTATTACAGGGGCAACACAAGAACTTCCACACTGACCGTAAGTGTTAGTCACATCTCCTGTTCCAAGGTCCCAGCGTCTATTTGCATAAGTTGCATTATCGGTCACTGGTGCACAATCTCCTCCGTTGGCCATGATAGAAATCAAATTTTCTTGAACACCATCAACCACTAAAAGATATTCCATATTCTCCGTCGGTGCAGGATCGAATGTGAACGTCCAAGTTCCATCTCCATTATCAGCTGCCGCTGGGCCTCCAGCAGGATCCCAGCCCCACCAAGGACCGGTCAATCTAACTGATGTTGCTGTTGAGCAAACACTTGTAGTAATTAAAAGAGGCTGTGCAGCAGGCTCTTGAACTTTTGAAACTGAAAATGAATCCCAATAAACGGTTGCACCATTATAAGCTCTAACTTCAAAATTCATTTTGGTAGCATTTTCTGGTGCTACTGCATCAACTGAGAATGTTGCCCATTCACTGCTTACAGTGTTGAAATACCCACTTGTTTGAATGTCTCCTGAATCTAAATTCCCATTTGAAGCATCTTTCCAAGTTGACCATAGTCTAACTCCATTGCCAGTATTTGCTTCAAGTTTATAATTAATTGAAACTCGATAGGTAGCACCAGCAGTAATTTCGTTTACAGTTTGTGCTAAATCTCTAGTAGAAGTAGCAATAACTTTTATTGAATAGTCACCAGAGTGAGAGTCTGATGATCTTTCAACACTTTCATGTTTATAAAATCCAACTGGATCAACCGGAGTTGCTTCAGTGTCATCATTCCAATTTTCAAAACTTGAATTATTCACCATATTAACTCCTATATCAGAAGATGTCATTTCGATGTTATCAATGTCAATTGTGCCATCTAAGGCAGAGTTGTACGAAGAGTTTTCTCTAAATTGAAAAGTTAAATCATTAACTGTACCAGTCCAGTCATCGTTACCAGTCATATCGACATAATATGACACGAAATCAGCGTCATTAGCTGTAATTGCAACATTTACATAACGATTCGTACCAGATGTCTGATAAAATACACGCATGTGTTTGTTTGCAGTATTATTTTTCAAAGTTATCACTGCATGAGTTACAGCACTTGCATTAATATTTGCACTTGATGTCCTGAGCATCGGATTTCCAGCACCATTAACATCTAGCGTGGAAAAGGAAGCCCCTGAACTCAAATTTGCAGCAGTACCAGTTGATACCCAAATATCATTGCTCCCATTGAAATTCCATGGTCCCTGAGCATAGGTCAAAAATGAAAATAAGGTAAAAATCGAAAATAAAAAGTAATTCTTTATCATGAAAATTTGTTTTTGGTTAATCTTTATAAATCTAATCAAAACAGTAAAGAAAACAAGACATTAGCTAGATTTCTCGTTGAAATGTTAAAATAAATCGTTTAAACGTTAAACAAAATGTAAAATTGATAAAAAAAGAAACTCTTTGGGGATTTTATTTTATGATTACCTTGTAGCTCGTACTATTAATATTTAGTAAGTATATACCACTATCAACATCAATGAAAATTGTCTTGATTTTATTTTCATAATCATTTATTTCATAAGAAAAATTTATACTTCGCCCGGTCAAATCAAATAAACTAATTATATCATCTATTTTAAAATTTAAAATATTCAGATGTCCCTTTGATGGATTTGGAAAAATTAAAATTTTATTATGAGTTAAATCATCGGTGGACAAATTACCATTGAAATAGGGAATTGCTAAATCAAACGCATCTTGAGCTACTAATTTTCCAATAATTCTCCCTGGAATATCATCCATAGGAGGATGAATACCACCCCATATTCTACTTAAACTTGTTTGATCAGCAGCATCTTTATAAGTAGCCCATTGCAAAGTTACATCAACGGATGGACCATCTTCAAAAACTAAAAATTCATTAGCTTTTGCCGTATACTGACCGAGTCCACCTGGAAAGTACTCACTTCCTGTAATCATAGTGAGTAGCTCAGCGGCAGCACTTGAAAAAGTAGAGTGACCAGAAACGTAGCCCGCAAATGGAGGTGTAACAAAAGTTGGCCTTTGGTAAGGATACCAATCGGATGCTCTAATCCAACCCACTCCTGCTTGTCCTGTTTCATTATTATCAACATAATTATGTCCTTTCCAAGTATAGAGTTTAATTTCCCCAGCAAATTGATTTTCAGAACCAGCTAGAGGATCTCCAGGTTCAATAACCTCAATAAAGCTCTCCAATAAGGGAATACCTGCTATATCATAATTTCCTAAATTAGGATCAGAACTTTGGCCCCTCAATGCCATTGATCTAATTGCTGAAATAGGTCTTATGTAATCGTACCATCCTTTTATACTCCAAGCTGCTATCGCAGAATCATGCATACCGCCACCTAATATAAAATAAGATTTGACATCCCATTCTAAAGCACTAACAATGTCACCTTGACCTTGAAATCGCTTTTCAAAATCTGGATGATCATTTATATAATTTAAAATTGTAAACCAATGTCCAGGGGGAGTTTCAGAATCAGGACCATCAGCCCAGAATTCAGCTATAACCCTAGTGTAATCTCCTCTAGGAACTAGATTAGGTTCATAAGGATTTGAAGTAAAAGGATTGACGCTGTAACCCACTCCTAGACTTCCCCCTCCAAAGAGGTCATAAAAACTTGAATATTCTAAATAATTTGTAGGGTAATCGCTAGAATCTATGTTACCAATGGAATTTGGTGAAATATCTATCATAATGGAATCTGAAGGATCTAAATGAGATTGCCATACTGAAACTAAAGAAAAACCCCACTTATAAAAATTACTATCTATGTTTTCTTCAATTAAACTCAAATATGCTGGATCAGATGGATCATGATAGACGTGATATTGATTTCCCTCTCTTTCATATGTAATTTTATCTTCATCTGTTAAAGCAAAAGGGCTTACATTACCCCATTCTGGACTTTGAAATGGAGGAACATCACCATCAATTAAGTTTCCAGATTGATCTATAAAGGTGTCAAACGCCAATGGCTGCCACCTGTTTGGATCATTTATTTGAGAGTTATTATCAATATCCAAAACCAATGGTGTATTTACTGGTTCATAATAAGCATTATCATATCCAGTGGCTTCTCTTGAACCGTCCTGCAAACCATAATCAATTATAATTTGAGCTACGTAGTTACCTAGTGATGCTGCATTACCATCCTCATACGTAAGTGATGAATAAGATAAATCGTAATCCAATTCATTCATTAAAAAATTTAACAACGCTTGAGTAGAGTCATTACTTGGTGAATTTTGAAATCGATAGCTTAATAAACGATACATAGCAAAACTAATTGCTTTATCAATGGATACCTCTTTACTTTCAGTCAAATTAAATTCATTGAGGGCGCTATTAAAATCATTAATTGTATTACCAACTAGATAGGGCTGAGCTAATTCATCATAAATTGCCCAAATATCATACATTACAACAGCTGAATGAAACAAATTTCTTGCATGAACTGTTGGTCTAGCATAATCTCTACGAATAGCATATAATAGAACTTCATTCCAAAGTCTGGCAATTGAAATATTTACTGGTAGGTTATTAGCATTAAGGTCAACATTCAAATCAACTTGCGGACCAGAACATTGGTCATCAATCTCTATGACTGATAACAAACCTGTCTGGACCACGCCCCATTTAACTAATATTGTATTAGTCCCCTGACCATTCAGTATTTCACCACCATTTACTTGCCACTTGAAAGAAGAATTATTTTCTACATCATAAACGTAAGTTTCAACTCTAAAAAATGATGAAGAGATGGGGCCTATTATTTGATGGTTAATCAAATGATCACATAGATCGTCTTGAATATAAAAAAAGTCAGCAGTATTGTATAAATTATTTACCTTGACATCAGAGAAAGTAAAGATTTTCTCAAACGTCTCACAAGTTATTGCATTAAACGAGAAATATTTTACAATAAAAAAAAAAAAAAAAATAGTGATAGTTTTTTTTTTCATTGAAGATGTACATGAATAAAAAATAACTCAATGATATTTTTGTTATTTACCAACGGTAATATGTTTATTAGTCAATAAATTTCTCCATGATGGCATCACTAACGCCCATGTTACTAAACCCACCATCATTATATAGGTTTTGCAATGTAACACGTTTGGTTAAATCGCTAAATAAGGTGATGGTATAATTGGCACAATCCAAAGCTGTGGCGTTACCAAGAGGCGACATTTTTTCAGCATAAGCGATAAAGCCGTCAAATCCTTTTACCCCTTTACCTGCAGTCGTTGGTGTTGGCGATTGGGAGATGGTATTGACACGAACATTTTTATCGCGCCCAAAGAAATAACCAAAACTACGCGCTATACTTTCTAAATAGGCCTTGTTGTCAGCCATATCGTTATAATCTGGAAAAACACGTTGTGCAGCCATATAAGACAAAGCGACTATACTCCCCCACTCGTTCATCGCATCGGATTTGTAAAGGGTTTGCATCACTTTGTGAAAAGACATGGCCGAAACGTCGGTTCCTTTTTGTGTCCAATCGTATTTTTGATCGGTGTAGGCACGGCCTTTACGCACATTGACTGACATGCCGATGGAATGCAATACAAAGTCCAACTTACCGCCTAAAATCTCAACCGATTGATCGACTAAATTTTGTAGATCTTCCAAAGAAGTGGCGTCGGCAGGAATGATTTGCGCACCAGTTTTTTTGGCCAATTCATCAATAGCGCCCATACGCATCGCAATGGGTGCATTGGTCAGTACAAAGGTTCCACCCTCTTCGTGTACACGCTCGGCAGTAATCCACGCAATAGAATTTGGATCTAAAGCACCGAATATAATTCCTCTTTTTCCTTTAAGTAATTGATGTGACATAATGTTATTTTATTATCAAATGTATCTAAATATGTGGGCAAATATACTATTAATTCAACAACTGTTGCGCATGTTGCTTTGCAGTTTCTGTTATTTCTTTTCCGCCCAACATTTGTGCTATTTCCTGCAAGCGTTCGTCGGTATCCAACTTCTTCAACTGCGTGACTGTTGTTGCCCCACGATCTTCTTTAAAAACTTTAAAATGATGCGCACCTTTGGCTGCTATTTGCGGCAAATGGGTAATGGTAAACACTTGCATGTACTGACTCATGTCTTGCATAATGGACGCCATTTTGTTCGAAATTTCTCCTGAAACACCAGTGTCGATCTCATCAAACATGATGGTCGGCAATTTTTGGTGCTTGGATAAAATATATTTTACGGCCAACATAATACGTGAAAGCTCCCCTCCTGACGCACCTTTATCTAGTGGTAAAAAGTCCCCTCCTTTATTGGCTTTTAGCAAGAAGAACAACTCATCCTTTCCGTTGGCTAAAAACGTTGAAGCTGGCTGAAGCTCGATGTTAAATACTGCATTAGGCATACCTAAAGCACTGAGAAGCAAGTGCAATTCATCTTCCAAATTGGTCAATACCGCTTTTCGTTTAGCAGTCAAGGTTGAAGATAAATTGTTTAATTTTTTGAAATTTTTGTTCAACAAAATGTGAACCGCCTCAATCTGTGCATCCAAGTTTGTGAGTCGCGCAACTTTATGTTCCAAATCCTTATGTACAGCATTCAATTCTTCGATGGTTTGTACATTATGTTTTACACACAAATCATTTACCCTATTGAGCTGAGCTTCGGTATCAAACAACAATTGAGGATTTGCTTCAAGCGTATTTTGGTGGTGTTCAATTTCTGCATAAATATCATCCAATTCAATATGTACCGCTTGAATTCTTTCAAAAAGAGGTGTATACACTTCCGATACATCTTTCAATTTATTGAAGCGCTGTCTTAATTCAAGAAGATGAACCGAGACTCCTATTTCATCGTTACTCAAAACTTGCTGGGCAAATTGCAACTCATTTTGAATATAATCCACATTGTTCAATTGTTCATATTGCGCTTCTAATCCTTTTAGATCCAGTCCCAATACCTGTGCTTCTTCAAGTTCGCGCAACAAGTAAGCATTGTAGTCCTGATCTTTTTTAGATTGAAGTTGTTGCTCTTGGAATTCAGACAATACTTTTTGATTCTTTTTGTAATCCTCCAAAGTGTATTTATAATCTTCTAACACTGTATGCGTTTGTGCTAAAGCATCAATAATTTGAAATTGAAAAGCATTATTGGTCAATGATAGGGTTTCGTGTTGCGCATGAACATCGATAAGTTGTTGCCCGAGGGCATCCAAAACTTGAAGCGTAACTGGAGAATCGTTCACAAAAGCTCGAGATTTCCCAGAGGGCAAAACCTCGCGCCTGATGATGGTTTCTATTTCATATTCCAAATCATGGGCCTCAAAAAAAGACGTTAAATCATACTCTTTTAAATTGAATGTGCATTCGATAATGCTTTTTTTACTACTGTCTTTAATATTTGAAAAATCGACTCTTTTCCCTAGAACTAAGGACAAACCACCCAACAAAATAGATTTTCCTGCACCGGTTTCGCCTGTAATGATGGTCAATCCATCATCGAAATTCACATCAAGCTCATCGATCAATGCATAGTTTTTTATGTAGAGTTGAGCTAACAAGAAGTCGGTTTTAAAATTTTATGGATCCCCATTTTTTTGAATGCATGGGTGCAACTCTATTCAGAACAGAAACAAGTTCTGTGATTTTCACGTTTGGACCAGCCGAAAAAACATCGGCGATTTCGTCAGATTTTGCATCAAAAAAGGTACGCACTAAAAATGAATTTGGCCGTCTTTTGTGCAGCGCTTCAAGGCCTAATAACGCATTGGCTATTTTAGTCTTGGCTTCTTTTGTATCACTAGACATCACATCCAATCCCAGGCGGTGGTAGTTGTACAAAGTTGTTCTGTATTCTTGATAGGTTTTTGATAAAACATTATCAATAAGGACTCTACGCGTTTGATCGCCCCCTTTTGGTGGTGCCCATCCTGGAACATTGCCTTGTTGCGAATAGTTGGCAATATCTCTTGCTTGTTTGTAATGTATGTCACCTCCATTAAGCTCAAACGTATCAGCATCCAATCCCAAAATCATATACACATGAAAAGTCAATACTGAGATTAAATTGGATTGAAATTGTGTTGGATTGAAATTTAAATTTTGATATTCTAAATACTTAAAATTGAAGTCTTTGTCATTGAAGTTATAAACACTACTGACATAATTTGAGTTGTGCACAGGGCGTACCGACTGCACTTGTATACTGGCTTGAAATGCATCGGAATCATAATTTTGAATATTAATAATCATGCTACAATCGATACGTTCTTGAAGCGCGAAAGATTTGTCGGTCCAGCGGGTGTTATTTATAAATTCATTAAGCTGTTTTTCAAGAGTTTTAAATACTTGAACATTTTCATTCCCTGTTTGTTGTGCGTTGACAACAAGATTGCAGTTAAGCTCTTGGGCTGAAACAAAAGCTGTAATCAGTAGGGCAAAATAAATTATAAATTTACGCATGCACTCGTTTTATAAGTTCATTAATTATATCATCAGCGACTTCAGATTTTGATTTTAGAGGGTAGTTTGTTTGGTTTAAATCTTTATCTATTATGGAGATTTTATTTGTAGACCCTCCAAAACCTGCGCCATCGTCGTTCAACGAATTTAATATAATTAAGTCTAAATTTTTAGCTTTAAGCTTTTTTATTGCATTTGCAACTTCATTTTCAGTTTCCAAAGCAAAGCCAATAAGTAGTTGTTTTTCTTTAATTTCTCCTAAAGAAGACAATACATCTTCGGTTTTCTCAAGTTCTAAAGTAAGTGATGATGCTTTCTTTTTTATTTTGGAGGTAGCGGGAAATTTTGGTCTGTAATCTGCAACAGCAGACGACAAAATAGCAGCATCAACATCCTTAAAATATTGATGTGCAGCATCATACATATCTCTTGCAGTTGTAATCGGAATAGTTTGGATGGAGTCGTAAAGCGCCTTGTATTGAGTTGGACCGCTGATTAGAATGACCTCAGCCCCCAATTGTGCCGCAGTATTAGCGATTTCAAATCCCATTCGCCCAGAAGAATGATTCCCAATATAGCGCACTGGATCTATGGCTTCATGAGTTGGCCCAGCTGTAACAAGAATTTTTTTTCCATACAAAGGTAGACCTTCTAGTAAATGCTGCTCAATGGTTTCCACAATAGTTTCAGGTTCGGCCATGCGGCCCACACCAACAAGACCACTTGCAAGTTCTCCAAAAGCTGAAGGAATTAAAATATTACCAAAAGATTGAAGCTTGTCTAAAGCGTTTTTAGTGGTAGGGTGTTTGTACATATCTAGGTCCATTGCAGGTGCAAAATACACTGGGCATTTTGCTGATAGATAGGTTGCAATCAAAAAATTATCACTGTTGCCAGAAGCCATTTTCGACAGCGTATTGGCTGTGGCAGGAGCGACTATAAACAAATCAGCCCAAAGACCGAGTTCAACATGGTTGTTCCAAACGGCATTATCGTCATTTTCGTCAGTAAAGTCCGATAAAACAGGGTGATCAGAAAGTGTAGATAAGGTTAGTGGAGTAACAAACTCTTTTGCCGAAGGCGTCATTACGACGCGCACATGTGCACCTGATTTGACAAACAACCGCACGAGAAAAGCAGTTTTGTACGCAGCAATACCAGCACTGATGCCAAGGAGTATATTTTTGCCACGTAGAATAGACATAACGGTAGTCTTAGGACTCGTCAGAAGTTTTTCTGTGGTGAATTTTACCGTCTAACCATTCTTGAACAGCCAAGGCATGTGGTTTTGGTAAACGCTCATAAAACTTAGATACTTCTATCTGTTCTTTATTTTCAAAAACTTCCTCTAAACTGTCGTTATACGTTGCAAATTCTTCCAATTTATCAATCAGTTCTTTGCGGATATCAGTATTGATTTGCTCAGCACGTCTAGAAATCACAGAAATAGCTTCATAAATATTATCAGTGGGCGCATCAATTTCATTGCGGTTGTACGTCACTGAACTGGCAGCTGCTTTTACTTTTTTTAAATCCATTTGTGTTAACTTTTTGTTGTTAAATTATTTTTGATGTCTAGCAATTCGCTGTGCATAGACTCTGTTTGATCTAAATACTTTGTATTAGGAAAGAAGCGTTTTAAATTTTTATAAAAAACAAAGGCTTTTTCGGTACGTTCGGCTTGCTTCCAAGGAACACTATTTACAGCCAATTGGTAGGCAGAGTCAAATTTGTGAAACAAAACATCTTCTTTGTATTTTGTGCCTGGAAATTTTTCAAGAAAATTATCAAAAGCGGTTATAGCTGAATTATAATCTCTGTGAAAAGGAGCAGTTGTGTGGTATTGTAACGCTATTTCATATGCCTTTTTTTCTAATTTAGCATCGAGCTCCTGCACAAGAGCATTCGCTTCGGCAAAATACTGAGATTCAGGATAGCGGTTGATAAACTCTTGGAGTTTTTCAAGACCCTCTACAGTTTCGGTTTGGTCTTTAGCATAAATTGGAGATAGTTTGTAATAACTTTTGGCGGCTAAAAAAGCAATTTCATCAACACGTTCGCTCTTTGGATAAGCTTCGACAAAGCGTTCCATTCTGTAATTTGCAGAAAAATAGTCTTTGGTCAAATAAAATGCTTTGGAATGCATGTACATTAGTTTTTCTGCTTGTGGCTTTCCTCTGTATTTGGGTACGATTTGAAGAAATAAGCGATTGGCTTTTTCGTATTTACCAGCATCGTAGAGTTCGGTACCCATTTTGAACTTTGCTGCAACATCTTCTTCCTTTAATACGCGCTGGTATTCGCTGCAGGAGCTAAACAAAACAAATAGAACTACTAAAGATATTAATTTTTTCATATTTCAAAAACGGGATGCAAAAATACATTTTTTAAACGGATAATAAAAACATTTATTATCTGTCCAGAAAGAAACAGGGCTTTATAATTCTGCAAGGGCATTTTTAATTTTTAATTTCAACCCCTCTGTTGCAGATACCAAAGGCAAACGAACCGTGTCGTTACACAAACCGAGTTGCTCTAAAACAGCCTTAATACCAGCCGGATTGTTTTCTTCAAAAATCAAACCAATAAGCGGCATTGCGCTTTTTTCCAAAGCTTTGGCAGCTTGCTCATCTCCTGAGATTCCTTTGTGAATCATATTTGAAAATAAGGCTGGTAAAGCTTGACCTATAACAGAGATAACCCCAGAACCTCCTGACAATACAACATCACAAACTAAATCATCATCTCCTGAAATTACCATGAAATCTTTGGGTTTGTTTTGTAAAAGTACTTTGTACTGCTCAGGACTATTTCCTGCTTCTTTTATAGCAACAATATTATCAATATCTCTAGCTAGACGCAGGCTTGTATCTGGCTCCATATTTTTTGCTGTTCGACCAGGAACATTGTATAAAATCACAGGAATAGATGAAGCTTCGGCTACAGCCTTAAAATGTTGATACAACCCCTCTTGGGTAGGTTTGCTGTAATAAGGTGCTACTGACAAAACCGCTGCAAAAGGAGATAAATCAGTTGTCTTGAGCTCTTCAATTACTGCTGCGGTATTATTTCCTCCAATTCCAATAACCAATGGTAGACGACCGGCATTGGTTTTGACAATGGTTTCTACAATAGCCTTTTTTTCATCTTTTGTAATTGTGACACTCTCGCCTGTTGTTCCACTTATAACAAGGTAATCTGTACCGTTATCTATATTGAAAGATACAATTTTTGAAAGCGCATCGTGATCTACGGTTAAGTCACTTTTGAAAGGGGTGACCAACGCTACCCCCATTCCTAATAATGAATTCATTTAAATTTTATTTAGGGTTTTTAAATATTTTACAAGTTCCACTTTAAAAGTACTTTGATCCTTGAGAGCCACATCAATAATCAAATCGTGAAGGCGTTCATCCTCGTTTGAAATCCCCACTTTAAAATGCGCCTTAGACATAGCTGAAACAATTTTTAGTTCATAGCGGTTAGGTTTATAAAAACTAACCAACAAATCAAAAGGCTGAGCAACAAATTCTGCTACCTCTGCACTTTTACAATGCCCAAGCCAATCAAAATCTGCTGTGGTGTATGATGCATCCCAACTATTGGGTTGATTATTGTCCTTTTGATAAAATGCAATAAACCGCAAGTGGTTATCGTTCAATCCAAGATCTGTAAAGAGCGTTCTAAAAAAGTCATAATCATCAAAGTAATCATAATGAAAAAGGACGCCTACGGTTTTAATTTTTTCAGAAGAATAGTGCTTAGAGCGCGTATTCAAAACCGTGGTCAAAAATTTTTCAGACGATATTGTTTTGATTCGATTAAAAAACATGTACTTTTAATATCTATACAAAGTTAATACAAATGACGGTTAAATACGTTAATTTTCTCCTTATAATTTTAGTGTTTATCTCTTGTCACCAAGTCAAAACCACACAAAAAATTGAAACTCAGCGAATCGCAATAAACCAAGACACTGCTACAGATACCTTAATTGATGCTTTTTTAACTCCCTACAGAAATAGCCTAGAAGCCTCAATGAATGAAGTTTTAAGCTATTCAGTTGCTGAATATAAAAAAACAGACGGGGAACTAAACACAGCGGTAGGCAATCTTATGGCAGATGCCGTTTTTGAACGCTGCGCACCAATTCTTAAAAAACGCCACAATGTAGACTTAGATATGGTTTTGCTTAATCATGGTGGAATTCGAGCGCCATTACCAAAAGGAGCAATTAAAATGAATACACCGTTCAACATTATGCCTTTTGAAAACAAAGTAGTGATTGCACAAATGAAAGGTTCTGTTCTTATGAAACTGGTCAACTATCTAACAAAAGCGAAACGTGCACACCCTATTTCTGGAATGGAACTTACGATTACCCGCAACGGAACCATCAAAACGCTTCGTATTCAAGGAAAAGAAATAGAATCCAACAGAATTTATTTTGTCGCCACTAATGACTACCTCTATAAAGGCGGAGACCGCATGGATTTTTTTCAAAAAAGTGAAACTGTTTTTGACATCAATTATAAAATAAGAAATGTACTGATCGACTATTTTACAACCAAAGATACTTTGAACCCAAAACGCGATCAACGCTTTATATATACCAATTAAAAACATGAAAAGACGTACATTCATCAAAAATACAGCTGCATCAACTGCCCTTATTTCTGTAGGTGGAATAGCCATTTCCTGTACTGAGCAAGAGGTAAAGCAAATTACTATTTTACACACCAATGATGTACACAGCCACATCGACCCTTTTGGGCCAAATGATGGACGAAATGCCAACAAAGGAGGAGTTGCCCGTAGAGCTACACTAATTCAGAGGCTACGACAAGAAAATCCAAATACCTTACTGTTAGACGCTGGAGATATTTTTCAAGGCACCCCCTATTTTAACTACTACGGAGGTGAATTGGAGTTTAAACTTATGAGTATGCTCGATTACGACGCTGCAACCATTGGAAATCACGATTTTGATAATGGAATCGACGGCCTTTATGCGCAATTGCCTCATGCCCAATTTGATTTCATCTCGGCTAATTACAATTTCAAAAATACCATCATGGATGGGCATGTTGCTCCCTATAAAATTTTTATTAAAAACGGGGTCAGAATTGGCGTTTTTGGCTTGGGTATAGAGCTGGAAGGATTGGTGGGTAAGGACATGTTTAAAGAAACAAAATACCTTGACCCTATCGAAATTGCACAAGACATGAGCCGTATTCTTAAAACTGAAGAACAGTGCGATTTGATAATTTGCTTATCGCATTTGGGTTATGATTATGAAAACCCACAAAAAGTTTCTGACCGAAGCCTGGCACGAAGCACAAAAGATATAGATCTAATTATCGGCGGACATACCCATACCTTTTTGAACGAACCTACTGTAGAAACTAACGTAATTGGCAAAAGTGTTTTGGTAAATCAAGTCGGGTGCTACGGTCTGTATATTGGAAAAGTAGATTTTTATTTGGAACCTAAAGGCACTTTTTTCTCTAGCCAATCGCTAAGGGTTTAAAACTTTTCTAGAAACTCTTGTTCTGTCAGGATCGGAATATTCAATTGTTCCGCTTTTTGGCGTTTACTTGGGCCCATATTGGCTCCGGCAACCAAATATGTTGTTTTTGCCGAAATGGAACTCACCACCTTGCCTCCGTTAGCTTCAATTAGCGCCTTGAGTTCGTTGCGGGAGATGGATTCAAAAACCCCAGAGACAACAATGCGTTGGCCTGCCAAAAGTGTTGTTTGATTGGTCAAGGCTTCTTCTGAGAGTTCGAGTTGCAGTCCATAACTTACTAAACGCGATACCAAGCGAATGCTGTTGTCGTCCCGAAAAAAAGCATTGACACTCTCAGCTATTTTAACCCCTATTTCATCGACTGTTTCTAGATCTTCTACACTAGCCTCAGAAAGAGCACCCACATGCTTATAGTGTTTAGCTAGGGTTTTAGCTACAGTTTCACCAACATAGCGAATACCCAACCCAAAAAGCACACGCTCAAAAGGAATATTCTTTGAAGCCTCAATTCCGTTAACTAAATTTTCTGCACTTTTTTGAGCCATGCGTTCTAGAGGTAATACATCTTCTATGGTTAATGTATACAAGTCTGCAACATCTTTTATAAGCCCTGCATTGACCAGTAAAGCCACAGTTTCTCCGCCTAAACCTTCTATATCTAACGCTTTTCTAGAAATGTAATGTTGAATTCGACCAATGATTTGTGGTGGACACCCCATAGTATTGGGGCAATAATGTTGTGCTTCACCATCTGTTCTTGTTAAGGGTGTTTGGCATTCTGGACATTCTGAGAGATATACGGTGGGAGTTGATTTTGCTAGTCGTTTTGAAATGTCTACCCTTATAATTTTTGGGATGATTTCTCCGCCTTTTTCTACAAAAACCGTATCCCCAATTCGAACATCTAATTTTTCAATTTGATCTGCGTTGTGTAAAGATGCACGTTTGACAACAGTTCCAGCCAATGCAACAGGTTCTAGATTTGCTACAGGTGTTATGGCACCAGTACGCCCCACTTGATACGAGATATGATTGAGTAAGGTAGACACTTGTTCAGCTTTAAATTTGTAGGCCATTGCCCAGCGTGGGGCTTTGGCTGTAAAACCCAATTCGGCTTGCTGTTGTAAATCATTGACTTTGACTACAATACCATCTATTTCATAAGGTAAATCATGACGAGCTTGATCCCATGTCATTATAAACTCTAAAACCTCATCAATTGAAGAGACACACTTGGCTTCATTAGGAACTTTAAATCCCCATGAGCGGGCTTTTTCTAAGTTATTAAATTGAGACAAAATACCCGTATTTTCTCCAACAATACTATACAACAGGCAATCTAGAGGACGTCTGGCTACTTCGCTACTGTCTTGCAACTTCAAACTTCCTGAAGCGGTATTTCTAGGGTTTTTGTAGGGCTCTTCACCAGCGGCAACACGGGCTTCATTCATGTCATTAAACCCCTCAAAAGGAAGCACAATTTCTCCGCGAATCTCAAAAAAATTAGGAAAATCACCTTGAAGTTTTAGCGGCACGGATTTGATAGTTTTCACATTGGCAGTTACGTCATCACCTTGGGTACCGTCTCCTCGAGTAAGGGCCTGAAAAAGTACACCGTCTTTGTAGGTAATACTGATGGATGCGCCGTCGTATTTAAGCTCACAGGTGTAACGAATCGGACCATCGACTATTTTCTTTATGCGGGTCTCCCAATCCAACAAATCAGCTTTAGAATACGAATTATCTAAAGAATACATACGCTGTGCGTGAACAACAGTTTGAAAGTTTTTGGTAACTGCTCCTCCAACTCGTTGTGTTGGTGAATTAGAGTCATGTAGTTCCGGGTATTGATTTTCTAAAGCCTGAAGTTGTTTCAACTTCATATCAAAATCATAATCTGAAATGCTAGGCATATCCAACACATAATAATTATGGTTATGCTGCCTTAGCTCATCTCTGAGTTGAATGATTAATTCTTTGTCTGTCATTTATGTAATTACACCCTATGTTTTAGTGGCTACTAAAATACTAAATTCAGTCCATAAAATTAGTGTAAAAAACACGAAAAACAGTTTATTTTTTTTGTGCTTTTAGCATACGGTCTTTTCCAAATATATCTTTTTTTATGACCCTATTTTCAAAGTTAAGTGCATCAAAAAGAGCTTTTGTTTCGTTTCCATATTGCTCATTTATTTCCGCAAAACATAAACCAGAAGACTTGAGGTTATTCAGAGCTATATCTTTAAGCGCTTTGTAAAAAACAAGTGGAGTTTCATCAGCTACAAATAAGGCTAAATGGGGTTCGTATGCCAAGACATTATCTTTCATTAACTCCTGTTCTTGTTTGCAAACATAAGGAGGGTTTGAAACAACTACATCAAAATCTTGATTACTATTCCACTCAAGCATATTGGCTTCGATAAAATTGACCTTAACCTCATTCGCCTTAGCATTAAAATGTGCTAGCTCCAAGGCATCAGGACTTACATCAAGGGCGAAGACTTCAGCATTGGGTAAAGCATGAGCCAATGCAATGGCAATACAACCTGAACCTGTCCCAAGATCAATAATTTTTGGCGCATCGCTGGGATCAAAATGATTTAATATCCAAGCCACCAACTCCTCAGTTTCTGGGCGGGGGATAAGTACAGAAGCGGAAACGGAAAAAGTAAGTTCAAAAAAACTAGTTTGGCCTAGAATATACTGAACAGGCTCATGGTTTTTAAGACGAATCAACGCTTGTTCAAAAGAACTTAAGTCCGATGCAGAAACTTCTTTACCATAATTTAGAACAATTTGATGTGGTTTTAAGTTTAGGTATGCCGCACATAAGCGCTGAAAGAAGACCAAACGTTCTGAGGAAGGATAAACATGGAGTTCGTCAAGAAAACGTTTCTTTAATAAACTTATTTTCATAGCAAATCTTTTATCATCCAAACACCACAATTATGGTGGCCTGTATCGCCTAATGGGGCTTGCAGTTCTAAGAAGTCATTACGCCTATAAAGATCAACTGCAGAATGAAGAGCAGGAATTGTTTCTAAATAACATTTTTTAAAGCCAAATGAGCGTGCGGCATCCAGGCAACTATCCATTAATTTCTGTCCTATACCACAACCTCTTATCTTAGTCAGAACATACATTTTTTGAAGTTCACAAACAGCTTGCGAATGGCTTTTCAGTGGTTGAATTCCAGCACCCCCCAAAATTTCTCCATTTGATTTTACCACGAAATAAACAGACTGTGGTCGGTCATAAGCCTCGTACATCGCTGCGGTTTCAGGATCTTCATAAGCTGTACCTTTTAAAGGAAGGTTGAGTTCTATAAAAACAGATCTGATCACCGATTCAATTTGTGGATTATCGTCTTTAGTAATTTCTTTAATTTGCACGTCTAACATCAACGAAATTCGCCTTATTTTTGTAGTTTCGAAGATACGTATATCGTCCTTGAAAATAAAAATTTTAATTATCGAAGATTCAATATTCATCAAGCGTTGCATAGAAATTGGCAAAAATGGATTTGGTACGGCAGCACCAAACCCAGCTGTGGGTTCTGTTGTGGTTGTTGATGGAAAAATTATTGGCGAGGGATGGACGAGTGCATATGGTGGTGCTCACGCTGAAGTCAATGCAATAGCATCGGTAAAGAATAAAAGCCTTTTAGCTAAATCTACGCTTTATGTTAGCCTTGAGCCTTGTTGTCACCACGGAAAAACACCGCCTTGCACAGACCTTATTATCAAGCATAAAATTCAAAGAGTAGTGATTGGATGCATTGATTCAAATACAAAAGTTAGCGGAAAAGGTGTAGCTGCACTAGAAGCTGCCGGCTGTAAGGTTAAAGTTGGTATTGAAGAAGAACTTTGCAAAGAACACCACAGACGATTTCTAACGTTTCAAAATAAAAAGCGTCCTTATGTAATATTGAAGTGGGCAGAAACAAAAAATGGTTTTATTGCTCCAAAAAAAAAGAAAAACAGAACACCAGTTTGGATCAGCTCATCCGAATCACGTCAATTAGTACATCAATGGCGATCTGAAGAGCACGCTATATTGGTTGGAGGCAATACTGTATTAGATGATAACCCTAGTTTAACTACAAGAATGATTTCAGGTAGAAACCCCATCCGTATCGTTGTCGATCAAAAAGGTACATTACCTAAGTCATTAGCAGTGTTTAGTGAGGATGCTAAAACACATGTATTATCAAATAATGATATTAATTTCAACAATGAAATAGCGAAACAAATATGTAATAAGCTTTACGAAATGAATATCCTTTCAGTACTGATTGAAGGCGGACAAAAAACACTACAATACTTTATTGATGAGAATTTATGGGACGAAATGCGTGTATTCAAGGGGCCAACAGAATTTACAGCCGGAACAAAAAGCCCCGCATTTAAGGATACGCCCAGACACAAGGTAAGTATCGCAGATGACGAATTATGCATCTACAGAAACAAAAAATAGTTATTTAATGCGTGAACAAAACTATGCCTTTAAAACTATTGAGCAAACCTCAGACGTTGAACTTTACAAAGACAAAGGCAGTAAGTTTTATGCATATGCATTTCCTATTCAAAAAGAAACTGATGTTAAAAAACACATTGAAGAATTAAAAGAAAAGCACCGTTCAGCTGGACACTTTTGCTATGCCTACAGACTAGGGCCAAGTGCTTCACACTACAGAGTTTCAGATGATGGGGAACCAAACAACAGTGCTGGTATGCCCATATTAGGACAACTTCAGGCCAAAGATCTTACAAACATCTTGGTAGTTGTTATTCGTTATTTTGGGGGTATAAAGCTCGGCGTTGGCGGACTTATTATGGCCTATAAAACAGCGGCTAAACAAATTTTAGAAACTATTCATATTGTCACATCTTATACTAGAGATAATATTAAGATTCATTTTACGTACAATGAACTAAGTTATGTGATGCGTATAATTAAAAAGTATAATTTAAAAATTCTTCAACAGCATCAAGAATTGGCATGTTGGGTTAAAATTTCAGTTAAAAAAAAGGATTTAGAATCAATACTATTGGCGTTTTCAGCGCATCACAAAATTGAAGTCGAAATTTTAAACGATTAATTTTGCAGTTTGTCTAAAAAAAAGTCTGGGCAGCGTATTGGGGATCGTGATTTAGAGTCGACAAAAACCAATTTTGTGTAGGCCGTTGTCAACAATTCATCGCCCTCGTTATGCAACTCATACTTAAATTCAATAGAGACTTCAGGGGGCTTTATTAGGCTCGTTGTAATGATCAACACATCCTCATAAAATGCTGGTTTACTGTAATTTATATTTAAAATAACTACAGGGAGCATAATACCTTGTGCTTCCATCTCTTTGTATGAAACACCCAAAGAAGAGAGCCATTCTATCCGACCAATTTCAAAATATTGAGCATAATTTCCATGATATACAACGCCCATTTGGTCGGTTTCTCCATAACGGACTTTAACTTTTGTTTGGTGTTTAATCATGAAAAAATTCATATATTTCTAGCTGCATAATTTAGACGAAAAAAAATAAAATTTCCTGCAATTTTAATTTTTTTTTTAGAAATTTTGTTCACATATTTGTGATGGACAAAAAAATAATGTACACCCCCCCAAGTGTTTCAATTTTTTAGTCACTAACTAACTAAAAATCTTAAATTAATAATGACTAACACTGCGCAATCGGTATGGGGAAATTGTCTTGATTTTATCAAGGATAATATTCAGCCCCAAGCATACAAAACATGGTTTGAGCCTATTGTAGCGGTTAAGTTGGCGGATCAATCATTAAGCATTCAAGTCCCGAGTAAATTCTTTTATGAGTGGCTCGAAGAGCATTATGTGAAGATACTTAAGGTGGCACTAACAAAAGAACTAGGTGATGACGCCAAATTGGTGTACATTATCAAAATGGAAAACACCTATGGTAATAAACAACCTTTTACCGAAAAAATTCCAAGCTCCAATCGTTCGGCAATAAAATCCCAACGAGCTGACATACCACTAAAGAATAAAAACCCAGAGCTTAAAAACCCTTTTATAATCCCTGGAATAAGAAATGTAAAAATAGAATCTCAACTCAATCCAATTTACACTTTTGAAAATTTCCTTGAGGGTGACTCAAATAGATTAGCGAGAAATGCAGGGATTGCGGTGGCCAACAAACCCGGAGGAACCTCTTTTAATCCATTACTAATATTTGGGGGTGTAGGCTTAGGAAAAACACATTTAGCACACGCTATTGGAGTTGACATTAAAGATAAATACCCCGAAAAAACCGTTTTATATATTTCTGCTGAGAAATTTACGCAGCAATACATAGAATCTGTTAAAAAGAACAACCGAAACGATTTTATACATTTTTACCAAATCATCGACGTTCTTATCATAGATGATGTTCAATTCCTGTCCGGTAAATCTGGAACTCAAGATGTTTTCTTCCATATTTTTAACCACTTGCATCAAAACGGCAAGCAAGTTATACTAACTAGTGATAAAGCACCAGTTGATATGCAAGATATTGAACAGCGTTTGTTGTCAAGATTCAAATGGGGCCTTTCTGCAGAGCTCCAAAAACCGGATTTTGAAACACGAGTATCAATTGTCAAAAATAAACTTTACAGGGATGGTGTTGAGATGCCAGACGATATTGTAGAGTATGTCGCTAAAAATATAAAAACAAATGTTCGTGAACTAGAAGGAGCTATCATCTCTTTGATTGCACAATCTTCATTCAACAAAAAAGAGATTACGCTTTCGCTTGCAAAGGAAATCGTAGAAAAATTTGTTAAAAACACCAAACGCGAAGTCTCTATTGATTACATCCAAAAAATAGTCTCGGACTATTTCCAAATGGATGTAGACACACTTCAGTCCAAAACTAGAAAGCGACATATTGTTCAAGCACGACAATTAGCTATGTTTTTCGCAAAAAAATTCACTAAAGCTTCATTGGCCAGTATTGGCTCCCAAATTGGAAAACGAGATCATGCAACTGTCCTTCATGCTTGCAAAACTGTAGACAATCTCTCTTCAACGGATAAGCAATTTAGAAAATATGTTGAAGATTTGACAAAAAAGCTTTCCGTTTAAACCCTTTTTTATGACCAAGATTTTAATGGTTTGCTTAGGAAATATCTGCAGATCTCCCTTGGCTGAAGGCATTCTAAAATCAAAACTACCGAGTAACGCTTACTTTGTAGACTCTGCTGGCACAAGTGGTTTTCACTCAGGTAGTGCACCAGATCCACGTTCTATTGAAGTCGCTCAGAAAAATGAACTAGATATAAGTCAGCAAAAGTCCAGACCCTTTAGAGCCTACGATTTGGAAGAATTTGATTTCATTTTTGCGATGGATAAAGCAAATTATGACGACATAATTCGACACACAAAAACAGAACAAGAACGGCAAAAGGTAAAACTAATTTTAGACTACCCAGGTTCACAAAAAAAAGAAGTGCCGGACCCATATTACGGAGGTGAAGACGGTTTTCAATATATTTATACGCTGCTGGACGACGCTTGTAACTACCACAGCAATCAGTTAATAAAAAGGGGATGATCGGAAAAATATATTTGATTCCAAACACCCTTGGCGATGTTCCTCCTCTAGAAACAATGCCTTTGTCTGTCAAAAAAATTATTGAAGAAATTGACATATACATTGTTGAAAACGAAAAGTCTGCAAGGCGATTTATAAAATCTGTAAGCAGCTCTAAAGTACAATCTAGCTTAAGACTATTCCCGCTAAATAAATTTACCAACGCTTCAGAAATACCTACTTACCTGGAACCTTGCAAGCAAGGAGTATCCATCGGACTAATTTCTGACGCAGGATGCCCAGGTGTAGCAGATCCAGGTGCTGAAGTTGTACGTCTTGCTCATCAGAACAATATACAAGTTGTTCCATTAGTTGGCCCATCCTCGATTTTACTTGCGGTAATGAGCTCAGGCATGAATGGCCAAAATTTTGCATTCAACGGCTACCTTCCCATTGACAAAACAGAACGTAAGGCAAAATTGAAACAGTTAGAGAAGCGTTCTTTTGAAGAACAACAAGCGCAATTGTTTATTGAAACACCATATCGAAATCAAAAACTTCTTCAAGAAATGTGTCGGACATTACACCCAAATACCCGAATTTGTGTTGCAAGTGATTTAAGCCTAAAAACAGAATATATTAAAACGCAAACAGCTTCAGATTGGAAATACACCAAGATTGATTTTCATAAAAGACCAACCATATTTATTCTCCAAAAAGACTAAAAAAACTACTGAAGATTTACCCTCGGGCGTTTTTCAGCTGTAATAAAAGAAGTGTTGTACGAAGAAAATTTTCGCATGTAAGATTCTATATCAGTACCAAAAGCATCCGAGAAACCAACAGCTCCGTAACTTCTCAAATATCGTTTTACATTTCCCGGACCGGACAGGTGAGCGGCGGCCAAAATACCAGACTCAGTAACTAAAGTCCCATTTATTCTTTGACCTGAAAAGCGCTTAATATCACGACGTAGAATCCATTTGTTACGTTTGGCGTTGGCTAAAAATGCCTTTTCCTGCAGTACGGGATTGTTCAAAAAATTAGAAGGATTATTAATTCCTATGAGTTTTAAAGTAGATGCCCCAAATTGATACTTTCCCAAATACCCCAGAGAATTAACAACAGTGTAACGGCCTTGGGATTCTTTAAATGCGATGGCCTCTTTAAAACCAACATAACCACGATCTAAAATTATATAATTAACAAAAACATCAACTGTATTTGCTATTCGATCAGTTGAAAGATTGTATTTTATGTCAATAGCATCTGCACCAATAACGCTTACAGCCATTGTATTTGGAGAGGAGGTGAATCCTAGAAATAGAAAACACAATAAAACTCTAATCAGTATTACATCCTTAGTTTTGGTTAACCACATGGTATTTAAGTTTAAGCAAAAGCTTATTTAAAAAACAGCGCAAAGGTACATAAAAATAAAAGATGTTGAAAATCAGCATGTTACACTATTCCCTAATGCCTTTTCGAGATAAATAGTCCTGATAAGATCGGGCATTTTTGTTATGCCCTGAAATCGACTTTGCAAAATTGTGATACCCTGGACGTTTAGGGTTGGCTGCAAAAAAGAAAAAATCGTGACGTTCATAATTAAGTACAGCATCTATGACAGATAAATCGGGCATGGCGATAAGACCGGGAGGTAAGCCTTTGTTCAAATAAGTATTGTAAGGGGATTCTATCTTTTTGTGTTTATTAAGGACTCGCTTAATGACCTTATTTTTATAAGCGGGTAATCGGTAGGCAGCATATTTTAAAGTTGGATCGGCTTGAAGTGGCCATCCATTCTTCAATCTATTAATATACACTCCTGCTACTTTAGGCTGCTCGCTCTTTTGTTTGGATTCTTCTTGAACAATAGCGGCTAATATGGCTATTTCAGTTTGTGACAATCCGATTTCCTTTGCCTGTTCAAGACGTTTTTTGTTCCAAAAAATACGGTAGCTTTTGAGCATTTTTGTTCTAAACTTCCGTGGAGTTGTATTCCAGAAAAACTCGTAGCTGTTTGGTAAATACATCGAAAGAGCTGTCTCTGCTGTAAACCCATGAGTTTTTAAAAAATCTTCATCTGTAAAAGACTCTATCAGCTCCAAACTATCAGCTTCAATTTGATTAGAAATTCTTTTGGCTAGTTGGTTTAAACTGTGTTGGTTATTAAATGCAACCGTAATGGGAACATTTTGACTTCTTAGCGAGTTAATTATATCGTTATTGGTCATGCCCTTTGAGATACGATAGCGTCCTGGCCTAACATTTGACATATATTTTTTTTGTTGGGCTAAAACATCAAATTTATCAATGCTTATCAACAAGGGTTCAAGATCATTACGCACCTCATCATAAGAAGCGCCAGTTGGAATATAAACATATGCCTCTTTACTGTTAAAAGCGGTATTGGACACCAACATGATTGAGTAGATGTAATAGGAAAAAGCGGCAATTGCAACAAGCCCAAACAACACAAATGCGACGGCTATTTTTTTAATATTCATTGGATTCAATATTTAAGCTGAAAACGCCTTGAAAAACAAAATTAGCCGCTCCCGACAACCACACATTTGAATATACACCGTCTGCATAATGAAAAGATACATGGAGTGCTCCTCCTTTAGTCTCAAGTACAATGTTATCAGAACTAGATTTTTTCATAAAATGCATAGCAATGGCAGCAGCCGTAGCTCCTGTTCCACATGACAAAGTCTCATCCTCAACTCCACGTTCATAAGTACGTATACCAAAAGTGTTTTGCCTTAATTTTGATACAAAATTTACATTGATCCCTTCATCTTTAAAAAATGAGCTGTTGCGGATTTGACTGCCTTCTTTCTTCATGTCCAATGCATCAATTTCCGATTTGAAGGCTACATAGTGTGGCGAACCTGTATCCAGGGTTACATGATCAGACGCCGAATGAATTTTAGAAACTGACTGCATTTTCAGGTCAATAATGGTGTTTTTTAGACGTGCTTCATGAGGGCCGTCAACAGCCAAAAACCTTGTTGAATTACCTATTATTCCAAGTTGTTTTGCAAAGGCGACAATACTTCTACCGCCATTACCACACATACTACTTTGATTGCCATCAGCATTGAAATACACCATTTCAAAATCATAGTTTGAACTATTTTGCAATAAAATAAGGCCATCAGCTCCAATCCCAAAACGACGATCACATAGTGCTGCAACGAGTTTGGTATCATTTTTGTCGAAAGATTGTGAACGATTATCAATCATCACAAAGTCATTTCCAGTGGCTTGATATTTGTAAAATGTAAGTGTCATTTGCCTTGCAAATATAGCAATATTTATATGTAAATAATCATTGTTAAAAGTGCGTTAAAATTTAACTAATAGTTCAATAAAAATTTAATTTTAAAGTTATCATAACCAAAACATCAAGATCATGAAAAAACTATTCACATTATTGATTGCCTCAGCTATTGGTAGTGTAGTGACCCTTGGCGTCTACACCCAAATTAGTAATAAAAATAACTCCACACCAATTGAACCCCCCAATGAAGTTCCATTTATTAAAACATCAAATTACCCACCCACACCTGCAGGTGGGACAAATATAGATTTTACAAAGGCAGCAGAAAAAACTCTACATGCTGTTGTACACGTGAAAAATACAACCATGAGTAAAGGGTACACCTCTTTTGAAGACTTGTTTTTTGGTCGTATGCAGAGCCGTCCACAAATAGGAACAGGTTCTGGAGTGATTATTTCCCCCGATGGATATATCATTACCAACAATCATGTCATTGAAGGTGCACAATCCATTGAAGTGACCACCAACAATAACAAAACATTTGAAGCTAACCTTGTGGGTACCGACCCGGTAACAGACATCGCCTTACTTAAAATTGAGTCTGATGAAGAACTGACTTATACTACTTTTGGCGACAGTGATACGGCCAAAATTGGCGAATGGGTTTTGGCCGTAGGCAACCCTTTCAATCTGACATCAACCGTAACCGCTGGAATCATCAGTGCAAAATCAAGAGATTTATCAGGATCCAATACGCAGTCATTTATCCAAACTGATGCGGCAGTTAACCCTGGTAACTCGGGTGGAGCATTAGTAAATATTCATGGTGACCTTATTGGCATTAACACCGCGATTTCTTCACAAACAGGTTCGTATATCGGGTATTCTTTTGCTGTTCCAAGTAATATTGCTCGCAAAGTGGTAAGCGATATCATGGAATATGGTAATGTGCAAAATGGAATTTTGGGTGTTATCGGTGGGGAATTGAACAGTCAAAACTCAGAAACTTTTGGAGTGAGTGAAACAGAAGGGTTTTACGTTAAAGAAGTACAAGAAAATAGCGGTGCAATGCGCTCTGGCATTAAAAAGGGAGATATAATCAAAAGTGTAAATGGTATTGAAATTGTGAAATTTTCAGATTTGACTGGTTTTCTAAAAACAAAAAGCCCGAACGATGTTGTTGAGGTAGGTTTATTGAGAGATGGAGAGAATAAAGTAGTTAAGGTAACTCTTGAAAAAAGAACAATTATCGATGTCTCAGTAATCGGAACGTTAAGAGAACTTGAGTCGGAAGATTTGAAAAACTATGAAAGCGATTATGGTCTTGAATTGAAAAGTTTATTTCAAAACAACAAGGCAGAGTGGGAAGCTGATGGAATTAGTGAGGGCGATTTGATAGTAGAGATAAATAACATCAAGGTCAATTCCGTGGTAGATGTACAAAAAGCATTAAGCTCGAATTCAAACAAGGTCTATCAACTTAGTATTTTAAAAAAGAATGGGGAAAAAGTAGCCTATCGTTTTAGATAGTGCACCCCAATTATCTGATGAAAAAAGTGCATTCTGTTTCGGATGCGCTTTTTTTTAATTTATTTTACGAAAACGTTATAGTTGTTTTACTTTTGCAGTAAATTTGACACAAATATTTATATGCATATGCCTACACAAAAGTCCTACGAAAAAGAAGTTTCGCTACAAACTAACTGCAGAAAATCTGCAGTAGAATTCATTAAAATTGTAAATGATCTTTGGTACGACGATGCCATAGAACTGGTTATTTTTAGAAATCAGCTCATCGATAAAAACGTTAATGAAATTTTGCGATTGCACGACTATGCTAGTGCTTTTGTGAACAAACCCATATCTATTTTTGATGCGGTAGAAGTCGCAAAAGCCATCCAAAACCTCCGCCTCCCCCCTTCAAAAATTGACATTGGAAAACTTACCTATGAATTTCATAAAAAAGCCCCCGAGCACAACGATGTGTTTACATTCATTTCAAATCAATTAAAAGCCCATAAAAAACAAAAAACCATCACCCCCAGAGATGTTATTTTGTACGGCTTTGGCCGTATTGGCCGATTGGTCGCAAGAGAATTGATGCTTAAAAATGGAAAAGGTAGTCAATTACGCCTACGGGCTATTGTAGTTCGAGGCCAAATTAACGAAGAAGTATTAGACAAACGCGCCACTTTGCTCAGCAACGACTCGGTTCATGGCGAATTTCCAGGAACCGTAAAAGCAGATCACAAAAAACAAGCACTCATCATCAACGGAACTACAGTTCATATCATTTCGAGCAACGCACCAGAAGATATTAGCTATACTGATTATGGCATAAACGACGCATTGGTGATTGATAATACGGGGGCATTTCGTACCAAAGACGCTTTAGAACGTCACCTCAAGGCCAAAGGCACCGAAAAAGTATTGCTTACAGCTCCAGGGCAAGGTATTCCTAATATCGTTTATGGCGTTAATCAAAACGAATACGATCCTAAAAAACACAATGTATTTTCGGCAGCATCATGCACTACAAATGCCATCACACCTATTTTAGATGTTATGGACAACACACTGGGTGTTGAGTACGGTCATTTAGAAACAATTCATGCGTACACCAACGATCAAAATTTGGTCGATAATATGCACAAAAAATACCGCCGTGGTCGTGCAGCTGCACTCAATATGGTAATTACAGAAACTGGTGCTGGTAAAGCTGTTAGTAAAGCATTACCAAATTTGGAAGGGAAACTCACCTCCAATGCCATACGAGTTCCCGTACCAAATGGAAGTCTAGCCATACTAAATCTGGAATTATCTAAAAAGACAACTTTAAGTAAAATTAATAAACTCATTAAAAAACACGCCTTGGAAGGAGCATTGGTAGAGCAAATTAAATATGAACTTAGTGACGAATTGGTTTCTAGCGATATAGTAGGAAGCAGCGCACCAGCTATATTTGACAGCAAAGCCACAATAGTTCGTAAAAATGGAACCAATGCAATTTTATATATTTGGTACGATAACGAATATGGGTATAGCCATCAGGTAGTACGCTTGGCAAAATACATGGCTGAAGTCCGTCGATTTACATATTATTAGTGTCCCGGACTAACTATAATTCACTTATCTTTGTGGTTAAATTTATATGGTATGCGCATCGATATTATTAGTGTAGTTCCTGATTTACTCAAAAGCCCGTTTGAAGCTTCGATTCTCAAACGTGCTATTGACGCCAATTTGGTGGAAGTTCATGTGCACAATTTGAGAGACTACACGACGGATAATTATAAATCTGTGGACGATTACCAATTTGGTGGAGGTGCAGGGATGGTCATGACCATTGAACCCATTGATAAGTGTATTTCAAAACTAAAATCTGAGCGTGATTATGACGAAGTCATATACATGACTCCTGACGGTGATGTTTTAAATCAAAGCATAGCTAATCAGTTGTCATTGAAGGGAAACATAATCATTTTGTGTGGACATTACAAAGGAGTTGATCAACGCGTTAGAGATCATTTTATAACAAAAGAAATTTCAATTGGTGACTATGTACTTTCTGGCGGTGAATTAGGAGCAGCTGTACTGTGTGATGCTGTCATACGGCTTATTCCTGGGGTGTTGGGGAATGAAACTTCGGCACTTACTGACTCCTTTCAAGACAATCTTCTTGCACCGCCCATTTACACTCGTCCTCGTTCCTACAAAGGATGGAATGCCCCAGAACTGCTGTTTAGTGGGAATTTTCCTGCCATTGAAAAATGGCGAGAAGAAAAAGCCCTTGAGCACACAAAAAATAGAAGACCAGACTTACTTAAAGAATAAAAGCAAATAAAATTGTCATAATTTAATTATTGTTTATATTTGCATCCGATTTCGGACTAACCTCTAGCGAAAACCGTGTATGTTGCTTCGAACAAATTCATAAAACAACAACTATGGAATCCTTAATTAAATTCGTACAAGACGAATTTGTAACAAAAAAAGACTTCCCAGAATTCTCTGCTGGTGACACCATCACAGTGTACTACGAAATTCGTGAAGGTCAAAAAGTAAGAACTCAGTTTTTCCGCGGTGTGGTTCTTCAAAAAAGAGGAACAGGTTCTTCCGAAACATTTACCATAAGAAAAATGTCTGGTACAATTGGAGTAGAGCGTATCTTCCCAATCAACTTACCAGCTTTGCAAAAAATCGAAGTGAATAAGCGTGGTAAAGTTCGTCGTGCTCGAATTTTCTACTTCAGAGAATTAACTGGTAAAAAAGCAAGAATTAAAGAACAAACAAGATAATCTTTTATTGATATTACTTCAAAAAAGTGCTGTTTTCAGCGCTTTTTTTTTGTTAAAAAATTACTGATTAATCAAAAAAACTGCAGCGCTTTGAAGATGTTATAATAATGTTAATTTTCCTCTGTTTTTAAGGTTAAAAAAAAATTGATTTTTATATATTTGTGGGCTTTTTATAAGCCAAGCACAAAACAAAAAAAATAAAAAATACTTTCCTGGAATGGCAAAAATAATATATACGATTACCGACGAAGCACCTGCGCTAGCAACACACTCGTTCTTGCCCATTGTTTCATCGTTTGTAGAACCCTATGGTATATCTATTGATACCAAAAATATTTCACTTGCTGCTCGCATCCTTTCTGCATTTCCAGAGTGTTTGTCTGAGGATCAAAAAGTGGAAGATGCTTTAAGCAGTTTGGGGGAAATTGTTAAGTCCCCTGACGCAAATGTCATAAAGCTTCCTAACATAAGTGCGTCTATTCCTCAACTTCGAGAAGCCATTGAAGAATTACAATCTAAAGGCTATAATATTCCAAAATACCCAGAGCAACCAAAAAACAATTCAGAAAAAAATATAAAATCCCGCTATGATAAAATTAAAGGGAGTGCTGTAAACCCAGTTTTGAGAGAAGGTAACTCTGATCGAAGAGCACCAAAAGCTGTAAAAAACTATGCCAAGAAGAACCCTCACAGTATGGGCGCTTGGGCATCAGACTCCAAAACTCATGTCGCCAGCATGGAAACTGGAGACTTTGCACATAACGAACAATCTGTAACCGTTAAAGAGACTACTAGTGTACACATTATACATACAGATGATGCCAACAATAAAACCGTACTCAAAGAAAATATACCGCTTTTAGAGGGTGAAATTTTTGATGCAACCGTCATGAGTATAGAGGCCTTAAAAATATTTCTTGAAGAACAAATTCAGGATGCTAAATCTTCGGGTGTTTTACTTTCTCTACACATGAAAGCCACTATGATGAAGGTTAGTGACCCTATTATCTTTGGACATGCAATTCGTTTGTTTTTTGCTGATGTTTTTGAAAAATATGATAGTGTTTTTAGAAAAATTGGTGTTAATCCCAACAATGGATACGACAATATTCTAGAGAAACTAAATAAGCTTGATGATACACAACGTTTAGAAATCGAAGCAGCTTTCGAAGAGGCATTGACTAACGGGCCAAACTTAGCCATGGTAAACTCCGAAAAAGGAGTCACCAATTTACATGTTCCCAGCGATGTGATTATTGATGCATCCATGCCAGCTATGATCAGAACTTCAGGAAAAATGTGGAATGCAAACGGCAAACTTCAAGATACGAAAGCCATCATTCCAGACAGCAGCTACGCGGGTGTTTATGCTGCTACAATTGATTTTTGTAAAAAATATGGTGCTTTTGACCCTTCAACAATGGGAACTGTACCCAATGTTGGTTTGATGGCTAAGAAGGCTGAAGAATATGGCTCGCACGATAAAACTTTCGAAATTGAATCCAATGGAACGGTTAAGGTCGTTGATATAGACGGAAATATATTAACAACACACAAAGTAAGTCAAGGAGATATTTGGCGTATGTGTCAAGTCAAAGACGGACCTATTCAGGATTGGGTTAAATTGGCGGTCACACGTGCTCGCGCTTCTGAAACTCCTGCAGTTTTCTGGCTAGATGAAAAACGTGCACATGATGCAGAGCTCATAAAAAAAGTAAAAAATTACTTAAATGATTATGACACAAACACATTAGAATTTAAAATCTTATCACCCATTGAGGCAACACATTATACATTGGCACGCCTCAAAGACGGATTAGATACGATCTCTGTAACCGGTAATGTATTAAGAGATTATTTGACTGATTTATTCCCTATTTTGGAAGTAGGCACAAGTGCCAAAATGCTATCCATAGTACCCCTAATGAATGGTGGTGGATTATTTGAAACTGGAGCTGGAGGGTCAGCACCAAAACACGTTGAACAATTTTTAAAAGAAAATCACTTACGCTGGGATTCTTTAGGTGAATTTTTAGCTCTAGCCGTTTCCCTAGAACATTTTAGTCAAGTACATAATCACCCAAAAGCTGCACTACTTGGAGCCACATTAGATGATGCTACAGAACAGCTTTTATTACAAAAAAAATCTCCTTCAAGAAAAGTAAACCAACTAGACAATAGAGGGAGTCATTTTTACTTAGCACTTTTTTGGGCTCAAGGTTTGGCTGCCCAAGATGAAGACCAAGAACTCAAAACAGCTTTCAGTACTATTGCTGAGCAATTGAGTACTAATAAAGACAAAATATTAGAAGAGCTTATTGCTGTGCAAGGTAAAGCAGTTGACATAGATGGATACTATTTTCCCAACACAAAAAAAGCTGGAAAAGCAATGCGCCCTAGTGAAACGTTTAATACTGTCTTAAATTTATAAAAAAGCAAACATCAAAGTTATGTTAAAAGCACCTAATTCAGGTGCTTTTTTATTTAGTTTTACGTCATAAGTTTTATTTATGACAACCCGTATTTTTCTTTTATTTTTCCTTTGTTTTTCACTTGGATTTTCCCAAAATACATACACTCTTAGTGGCAGTGTCTATGAAAAGGAAGGACAAGAAACACTAATCGGAGCAAACATCATCATTCCTGCGCTTAACACTGGCACAACAACCAATGAATATGGCTTTTACTCCATCACATTGGAGGCAGGAACCTACGAAGTGCTGATCAGCTATGTTGGTTTTGACACCCAAAGAGCTGTCGTAACATTAAGTCAAAATATCAGCCAAAACTTTAGTATAGTTGAGTCCACAGATCAATTAGATGAAGTCGTATTGGAAACTAATGTAGAACGTGTAAATATAAAGAGCCCACAGATGAGTGTAAACGCACTCACTGCAAACAGTATAAAGCAGATTCCCGTAGTATTCGGTGAAGCAGATGTCATAAAAGCGATTACCCTACTGCCTGGAGTTTCAAATGGTGGAGAAGGATCTGGTGGATTTAATGTACGCGGAGGATCTACTGATCAAAACTTGATTTTACTGGATGAAGCGACTCTATTTAATTCCTCTCATTTGTTTGGATTTTTCTCTGTTTTCAATCCCGATGCCATTAAAAACATTAAACTATATAAAGGAGGTATCCCTGCTAAATATGGAGGGCGAGTGGCATCAGTTCTTGATATTTATCAAAAAGAAGGAAATAAAAATGAATTTCATGGCAATGGAGGTATAGGATTGGTCGCCAGTCGTATTTTGTTGGAAGGACCTTTGAAAAAGGAAAGAGGCTCATTCTTGATTGGTGGACGATCTACCTACGCACATCTTTTCCTTCCTCTTTTTGATATTGATAATATTGCCTATTTCTACGACCTAAATACTAAATTAAGCTACAGACTAGATCCCAATAATAAGATCTATTTATCGGGCTATTTTGGGCGTGATGTGTTCAATGTCTCTAACAGCTTTGAAAATACGTATGGTAACACGGTCGTTAACTTCCGTTGGAACCATTTATTTTCAGAACAATTGTTTTCAAACTTATCACTAATTTACTCTGATTATTACTACGGATTAGACCTAAACTTTGTAGGCTTTGAGTGGAATTCAGGTATTCAAAACATGAACATCAAATACGATTTAAAGCACTACCTTAACGATCGTTATAGTTTAGAATATGGACTACATAGTACCTACTACACGTTCAACCCAGGTGTCATTCAACCCAATGGACCAACATCGGGTATAAACAAAGAAGAACTAACTAAAAAATATGCCTTTGAAAATGCTGTATATGTGGACATCAAACAGCAGCTCAATGATAAACTTTCTTTGAGTTACGGAGCACGGTTGAGTAGTTTTTTACGTTTAGGGCAAGACGAACTAAATACCTATGATAATGACATTGCAGTAGCATTTAACCCAAATTTACAGATTTACGAATCCGTAGAGCCCAATGGAAGCATCAAGACCTCAAGCGGTAGTATTGAAAAATCATTTTTGAATATAGAACCAAGGATTGCCGCAGCATATTTGCTTGACGATGACAGTTCTGTGAAATTAAGCTACAACCGGATGGCGCAATACCTACATTTACTATCGAACACAACTGCACCTACTCCACTCGATGTATGGGCGCCAAGTGGCAAATACATCAAACCACAACTTTTGGATCAGTTAGCCATAGGCTATTTCAAGAACTACGCTGATTACAGTTTCGAAATTGAGGCATTTTATAAAAAAACTAAAAACAGGATTGACTATATAGATGGCGCCAATTTGATTGCCAATAAAGCCATCGAACAAGTCTTATTGAATGGGCGATCTAGAGCTTATGGTCTTGAATTTTTATTACGCAAAAACAAAGGGCGTTTTAAAGGCTGGCTAGCATACACCATATCAAAGGCAGAACAAAAAACAGCAGGCAGAAACACATCTGAGCCAGGTATCAACAACGGAAAATGGTACAACACCCCTTTTGACAAAACCCACGATTTATCACTTACCGGAAGTTATACTATCAATGAAAAATGGAAGTTAAATACTAATATACTTTTTCAAACTGGGCAACCAACCACCTACCCTAATGGGCAATATACATATAATGGCTTAGTAATTCCGACATACGAAGCACGCAACTCAAGTCGACTCCCTGCTTACCACAGAATGGATGTTTCGGCGACCTACATTCCAAAACCAGATAAAATTAAAGGTTGGAATGGTGAATGGGTTTTTAGTATTTACAACCTATACAACCGTAAAAATGCACAATCACTAAATTTCAGGCAAAACATAGACACAGGACAAAATGAGGCATTAAAACTTTCTATTTTTGGGGTGGTTGGTGCAGTGACCTATAATTTTAAATTTTAGATTATGAAACGATTTATTTTATATACACTTATTGGCTACACATTGTTTGGCTGCGAAGAAGTTGTACAATTAGACTTGGACACTGCCCCTGCCAGATTGGTCATTGATGCCCAAATAAAAATATCAGAAAATGAAGAGTCTATACAACGTATCGTACTAAGTTTAACCAACGGATTCTATGAGCAAACACCTATTATGGTGGATGATGCGCTAGTAGAAATTAAAGAGGTAGATAACGACGTCGTCTACACCTTTAGTCATGATGCTAATGAAGTTGGCAGCTATACTTCAAATTTTACACCTGACCCAAACACAAACTATAAATTAGTAATTAACTACGACGGAGAGGATTATGAATCTTCGACAGAGCAACTTGTTCCAGTTGTCCCGATTGATAATCTAACACAAGGAACAGAAACCTTATTTACAGGTGATGAAATCGAAGTTTTGGTTACAATTACTGATGTTGATAACCGAGACGATTTTTATATTTTTGATTTTGGATTCAATAACTTTTTGGCTACCAAAGATGAGTTTTATCAAGGTAATGAATTCACATTCTCATATTTCCTAGATGATTTGGAAGCAGGAGATACTGCTATAATTTCAATTTATGGTGCAGATGAGGCTTACTTTAACTTTATGACAGCCGTGATTGAACAAACAGAAGAGGGTGGTGATCCGTTCAAAACAACACCTAGCACCGTACGCGGAAATATCTACAACGTTACGAATACGAATCACTACCCCATGGGTTACTTCAGTATTGGAGAAGCTTACACATCAAGTATTCTGTTGGAGTAAAACTTTGAAAAAGTTCGACTAAAAAGACTATTTTTGATTATGGACTTCACAAAAACTACAGAACAGGATTCACATTACAGTAACTTAGAGCAAAAGACTATCCGTGAACTCCTCGAGACAATAAATAACGAAGACCAATCTGTACCTAAGGCTGTCGCCAAGGTAGTACCACAAATCGAAAGACTTGTGAAAAAAGTAACCGAACAACTCCAACAAGGAGGACGTCTATTTTATATTGGAGCAGGCACCAGCGGACGACTAGGTATTTTGGATGCGTCCGAATGCCCACCAACTTTTGGCGTACCCCATGATCTTGTAATAGGACTTATTGCTGGTGGTGATTCAGCCATACGGAAAGCCGTTGAATTTGCTGAAGATGACAATCAACAAGGCTGGAAAGACCTTGAATTCTATAATATTAATTCCATTGATATTGTTGTAGGTATCGCCGCATCAGGTACCACGCCCTATGTGATTGGCGCTCTTAAAAAATGCCAAAAACAACACATTCCTACAGCTTGTATAAGCTGTAATGTCGGTAGTCCACTCGCAGCAGTTTCCGATTTTCCAATTGAAGTAATAGTTGGCCCTGAAGTTGTTACAGGCAGTTCCCGTATGAAAGCCGGTACAGCTCAAAAACTTATCCTAAATATGATTTCAACTTCGGCTATGATTCAATTAGGTCGAATTAAAGGCAATAAAATGGTGGATATGCAATTAAGTAACCACAAACTTGTAGATCGAGGTATTAGAATGCTAATAAACGAATTAAATATTTCAAAAGCTGAAGCAAAAAAACTTTTAGAAACACACCAAAATGTGCGAGCAGCTATAAATGCACATAAACATGGATAATAAACGCACCAACAGACCATTATTAGTTCGAGGCCTTAAGACCATGAGCGGCACAGTACTTCTACTCTTTTTGGGTCCATTTTTGTTACACGCAGGATTATCAAATCCTGAAAAACCACTTTATATCCCTTTGGTAATAGCTGGGATTGCTGTATGCGCATCGGCAATTTATTTAGGTTTCAAAGGGATTAGAACTATTATGGATAGTATTTTTAAATAATTCAAACTTTACATAAAGTAATCATAAAAACCATGTGTTAAGCATGGAGAATTTATCAATACCGAAATTATCATTATAAATCTAACCTCAAGACCATGATTGGATGACACAACAAAACCGTATAAAAAATCCCACAGTATCGTGGGATTTTTTAGTTATGCTTGACCGGTTGGCCCAAAATTTAGTGGAACCGGTGGTTGTTCGTAGTCTTTAATCTCACCGTGAGCCTGCTCAAAACGTTTTACATTGTCGTGTAGAGCTTTAGAGAGACGCTTGGCATGTTGTGGAGTGAGAATAATTCTCGACTTCACTTTGCTTTTAGGAATCCCCGGCATGATGTTGACAAAGTCAACAACAAATTCAGAAACAGAATGGTTAATGATTGCTAAATTGGAATAGGTTCCTTCTGCAACCGATGCATCCAATTCTATATTTATTTGACCTTTCTGATTTTTCTTTGTCTCGCTCATGGCTTAGATATTAAACTCCTGCTGTTCTTGTTTTGCTTTCATTAAGCTCTCCAATTCTTCACTAGATCCAACAATCATATTGTCGTAAGCTCTAAGACCTGTACCTGCTGGGATTCTATGACCAACAATTACATTTTCTTTGAGTCCTTCTAGTGTATCTACCTTTCCGTTAACTGCAGCCTCGTTGAGGACTTTCGTTGTTTCCTGGAAAGATGCAGCAGAAATGAATGACTTAGTCTGAAGCGAAGCACGTGTTATTCCTTGCAGAATTGGCGTTGCCGTTGCTGGGCGTGCATCACGAGCGGCCACTAATGCCTTGTCTTCACGTTTCAGGATGGAATTTTCGTCTCTGAGTTCGCGCGCAGAAACTATTTGACCCGCCTTAAGTGCTGCAGAATCTCCTGCATCCTCAATGACTTTCTTTCCAAAAATATCATCGTTTTCATCAATGAAATCGGATTTGTGAACCAATTGATTTTCTAAGAAAATTGTATCTCCAGAATCTTCAATACGCACTTTACGCATCATTTGGCGTACAACGACTTCAAAATGTTTATCATTGATTTTCACCCCTTGCAAGCGGTAAACTTCTTGAACTTCATTAACCAAGTATTGTTGCACAGCCGATGGCCCTTTGATGTTTAGGATATCGTTTGGTGTAACAGAACCGTCAGAAAGTGGCATACCAGCTTTAACGAAGTCATTCTCTTGAACCAAAATTTGGTTAGAAAGTTTCACTAAGTATTTCTTGATATCTCCAGTTTTTGATTCAATTATAATTTCGCGGTTACCTCTTTTTATTTTTCCAAAAGAAACTACACCATCAATTTCAGAGACAACGGCTGGATTCGAAGGATTACGTGCTTCAAAAAGCTCAGTTACACGAGGAAGACCACCAGTAATATCACCTGCTTTTGATGATTTACGCGGTATTTTAACCAAAATTTTTCCAATGTTGATTTTATCTTTGTCCTCTACCATCAAATGCGCGCCTACAGGAAGGTTGTAAGAACGTATCACGCTACCTTTACCGTCTTCAATGTGAAGAGTAGGAATAAGCTTTTTATTTCTTGATTCTGAAATTACTTTTTCTTGGAATCCAGTTTGCTCATCAATTTCAACTTGATAAGTTACGCCTTGTTCGATATTTTCGAAACGTACTTTTCCAGAAAATTCAGAAATGATCACACCATTGTAAGGATCCCACTGGCACACAACAGTTCCTTTTTTAAGACTCTGACCATTTTTAACAAAAATAGTAGAACCATAAGGTATATTATTTGTACTGAGTACAATACCTGTTTTCTTATCCACTAATTTAATCTCAGAAGTTCTAGAAATTACGATATCAACATCATTCCCTTCGCTGTCTTTACCTTTTACAGTTTTCAAATCTTCGATTTCTGCTACACCGTCAAATTTGACAGCAAGATTATTTTCTTCAGAAATGTTACCTGCAATACCACCTACGTGGAATGTACGAAGCGTAAGCTGCGTTCCGGGCTCTCCAATAGATTGAGCAGCAACAACTCCAACAGCTTCACCTTTTTGAACCATCTTACCAGTGGCAAGGTTACGACCGTAACATTTTGCACAAATCCCTGTTTTAGCTTCACAAGTCAAAGCAGAACGCACTTCAATAGATTCAATTGGTGAGGCTTCAATTTTCTTAGCCACAGCTTCATTAATATGATCTCCAGCAGCAACAAGAAGTTCTTCAGTAAGTGGATCATAAACATCATTTAAAGATGTACGTCCCACAATTCGTTCTTCTAATTTTTCTACTACTTCCTCATTTTTCTTGAGCGGCTCAACTGTGATACCTCGTAGTGTTCCACAATCGTCAGTATTAACGATTACATCTTGAGAAACATCCACTAGTCGACGCGTAAGGTATCCGGCATCGGCAGTTTTTAGTGCGGTATCGGCAAGACCTTTACGAGCGCCGTGAGTTGATATAAAGTATTCCAAAATCGATAGCCCTTCCTTAAAGTTTGAAAGAATTGGGTTTTCAATAATCTCCCCACCTCCTGCATTGGATTTTTTAGGCTTAGCCATCAATCCACGCATACCGGTCAATTGTCGAATTTGTTCTTTGGATCCACGAGCACCAGAATCAAGCATCATATACACAGAATTGAATCCTTGTTGGTCTTCTCGGATACGCTTCATAGAAAGTTCTGTCAGCTCCGCATTGGTAGATGTCCAAATGTCAATCACCTGATTGTAGCGTTCGTTATTTGTAATCAATCCCATGTTATAGTTAGCCATGATACCATCAACCTGTTTGTTAGCTGAGTCGATCATCGCATATTTTTCTTGTGGGATAATGATATCTCCTAAGCTGAAAGACAATCCTCCTTTGAAGGCGAAATTGTAGCCCAAAGATTTGATTTCGTCTAAGAAAGCAGCTGTTTCGGGAACAGATGTTGCTTTCAAAATACCATGAATTATATCACGTAGTGATTTTTTTGTCAATACTTCATTGATATAACCTGCAGCTGCAGGGACTTTTTCATTAAAAAGTACACGTCCTACAGTAGTTTCAATAATTTGTGTTGCAAGCTCACCTTCAGCATTAAAATCTACAGTTCGGACACGGATTTGAGCATTCAAATCAACGCGTTTTTCGTTGTAGGCAATAATCACTTCTTCAGGAGAATAAAAGGTTAATCCCTCACCTGTAATCTTTACTTCTTTTGTTGATTTACGCAACTTAGTCATATAGTACAATCCAAGAACCATATCTTGAGAAGGTACAGTTACCGGAGAACCATTGGCAGGATTCAGAATATTGTGAGACGCTAGCATCAAAAGCTGAGCTTCCAAGATAGCCTCTGGGCCAAGTGGCAAGTGAACTGCCATTTGGTCACCATCAAAATCTGCATTAAATGCTGTACACACAAGAGGGTGCAACTGAATAGCTTTACCTTCAATCAGTTTTGGCTGAAAGGCTTGTATTCCCAAGCGGTGTAATGTAGGTGCCCGATTTAGGAGTACTGGATGTCCTTTCAAGACGTTTTCCAAGATATCCCAAACCACTGGCTCTTTTTTATCTATAATTTTCTTAGCAGATTTTACGGTTTTAACAATTCCTCTTTCAATAAGTTTTCTGATAATGAAAGGCTTGTATAATTCCGCTGCCATATTTTTAGGCAGTCCACATTCAAATAACTTAAGTTCTGGTCCTACAACAATTACAGAACGCGCTGAGTAATCTACACGTTTTCCAAGTAAGTTTTGACGGAAACGACCTTGTTTACCTTTTAAAGAATCCGAAAGTGATTTCAAAGGTCGATTAGAATCTGTTTTTACAGCAGAAGATTTACGAGTGTTGTCAAAAAGGGAATCAACAGATTCCTGTAACATACGCTTTTCATTTCTTAGGATAACTTCTGGAGCTTTGATCTCAACCAAACGCTTCAAACGGTTGTTTCTGATGATTACACGTCGGTATAAATCGTTCAAATCTGAAGTTGCAAAACGACCACCATCTAGAGGTACTAAAGGACGTAATTCTGGTGGAATGACAGGTATCGCTTTCATGATCATCCATTCTGGCTTGTTCTCACGATTTTGATTACCATCTTTCAATGCTTCTACAACTTGTAGACGCTTTAAAGCTTCTGTTTTACGTTGTTTTGAAGTTTCAGTATTGGCTTTGTGGCGCAGTTCAAAAGAAAGTTCCTCTAAATTTATGCGTGATAAAAGCTCAATCAAACATTCTGCACCCATCTTGGCGATGAATTTGTTTGGATCTGAATCCTCTAAATATTGGTTTTCTTGTGGAAGGGCCTCGGCGATATTGAGGTACTCCTCTTCCGTAAGAAAGTCCATTTTCTTAACTGGTTCACCCTCTTCATTTACTGCGGTTCCAGGTTGAATAACAACGTAACGTTCGTAGTAAATAATCATATCAAGCTTCTTGGATGGTAACCCAAGAAGATATCCGATCTTGTTTGGAAGAGAACGAAAATACCAAATGTGCGCTACAGGAACCACCAAATTGATATGCCCCACACGCTCACGACGTACTTTTTTCTCTGTGACTTCCACACCACAACGGTCACAAATAATTCCTTTGTAACGAATACGTTTGTACTTTCCACAAGCACATTCGTAATCTTTGACTGGGCCAAAGATTCGCTCACAAAAAAGACCGTCTCGTTCTGGTTTGTGTGTTCTATAGTTTATGGTTTCTGGCTTTAAAACTTCACCTCTAGAATCTGCTAAAATTGATTCTGGTGAAGCTAGACCAATGGAAATTTTGTTAAACTTCTTTTGTACTGTATTATCTTGTTTTCTTGCCATTTTTATGGTATATGATAATGTTTTTATTCCTCTAATCTGATGTCTAATCCTAATCCTTTCAGTTCGTGCATCAATACGTTGAACGATTCTGGTAATCCCGGTTCTGGCATTGGTTCGCCTTTTACGATTGCTTCGTAAGTTTTGGCACGTCCAACAACGTCGTCAGATTTTACAGTTAGGATTTCTCGAAGTGTACTTGACGCACCATAGGCTTCAAGTGCCCAAACTTCCATTTCTCCAAAACGTTGACCTCCAAATTGTGCTTTACCACCAAGAGGTTGTTGTGTGATGAGTGAGTAAGGTCCGATTGAACGGGCGTGCATCTTATCGTCGACCATATGTCCTAACTTGAGCATATAGATCACACCTACAGTCGCAGGTTGATCGAAGCGATCGCCTGTACCACCGTCGTAAAGATAGGTGTGTCCAAATCTTGGAATACCAGCCTCGTCTGTAAATTCGTTGATCTGATCCAATGTCGCACCATCAAAAATTGGTGTTGCAAAAGTTCGACCAAGGTTTTTACCAGCCCATCCAAGAACAGTCTCATAAATTTGACCAATGTTCATTCGCGATGGTACACCTAGTGGATTCAGAACAATATCTACAGGCGTTCCATCCTCTAAGAAAGGCATATCTTCATGACGTACAATACGCGCTACAATACCTTTGTTTCCGTGACGTCCAGCCATCTTATCACCTACTTTAAGCTTACGCTTTTTAGCGATATATACTTTTGCAAGTTTGATGATTCCTGCTGGTAATTCATCCCCAACAGAAATAGTGAATTTTTCTCTTCGGAGTGATCCTTGAAGATCATTTTCTTTAATCTTGTAGTTGTGAATTAAGTCTTTTACAAGTTTATTTAACTCAGCATCTGTAGTCCACTTTCCTGCAATGAGGTGGGCATAATCGTCAACTGCATTAAGCATTTTGAGCGTGAATTTTTTTCCTTTAGGGAAAACCTCTTCACCCAAGTCATTGAAAATTCCTTGTGCTGTTTTTCCTCCGACAATGGAGAAAAGTTTTTGCACCAACACAGATTTTAAATCTTCAAATTTAATATCGTAAGCATCTTCAAGTTTTGAGATGTCTTCTTTGTCTTGAGCACGTTTACGCTTGTCTTTAACTGCTCTTGAGAATAATTTTTTCTCGATCACAACTCCATGTAAAGAAGGGGATGCCTTTAGAGAGGCATCTTTAACATCTCCAGCTTTGTCTCCGAAGATTGCTCTTAAAAGCTTCTCTTCTGGTGTTGGGTCTGATTCACCTTTCGGTGTAATTTTACCAATAAGAATATCACCTGGTTTGATTTCAGCACCAATGCGAATCATTCCATTTTCATCGAGATCTTTTGTAGCTTCCTCAGAAACATTTGGAATATCATTTGTTAATTCCTCATTTCCTAATTTAGTGTCTCTTACTTCCAATGAGTATTCATCGATGTGGATAGATGTGAAAATATCATCACGAACTACTTTCTCTGAAATCACAATAGCATCCTCAAAGTTGTATCCTTTCCATGGCATGAAGGCTACCTTCATGTTACGCCCAAGGGCAAGCTCACCATTTTGGGTGGCATATCCCTCACAAAGCACTTGTCCTTTAGACACCTTATCGCCTTTTTCAACTATAGCTTTAAGATTCACTGAAGTCCCCTGGTTTGTTTTGCGGAATTTAGTTAAAGGGTAAGTGTAAGTATCAGAGTCAAAACTAACAAGATTTTCATTTTCTGATCTATTGTATTTGATAATAATTTTATCAGCGTCTACATATTCTACCACACCATCAGCTTCAGCATTGACCAAAACTCTAGAGTCTGACGCAACTTGACGCTCTAATCCAGTTCCTACAATAGGTGCTTCTGGACGTAAAAGTGGTACCGCTTGACGCATCATGTTTGACCCCATCAGGGCACGGTTAGCATCATCATGCTCCAAGAATGGAATAAGAGATGCCGATATAGATGAAATTTGATTAGGCGCTACATCTGTGTAATGTACTTGTGCTGGATCAATAACAGGAAAATCTCCTTCTTGACGAGCAATAACTTTATCTAGAGTTATTTTACCATTTTTATCAACGGGGATACTTGCCTGAGCAATGAGTTTTTCTTCCTCTTCTTCAGCGCTGAGATAAATGGGTTCGCCTTTGATATCAACAACTGCGTTTTCAACTTTTCTGTAAGGCGTTTCAATAAAGCCCATAGAATTTACTTTAGCGTAAACAGAAAGTGAAGAAATTAGTCCAATATTTGGTCCTTCAGGAGTTTCAATCGGACAAAGTCTTCCGTAGTGAGTGTAGTGTACATCTCGCACCTCAAAACCTGCACGTTCTCTAGAAAGTCCCCCAGGCCCAAGAGCCGACAGACGACGCTTGTGAGTGATTTCCGCTAATGGATTTGTTTGGTCCATAAACTGAGATAACTGGTTGGTTCCAAAAAATGAATTGATTACTGAAGATAATGTCTTCGCATTAATCAGGTCAATTGGAGTAAAGACTTCGTTGTCGCGGACATTCATACGTTCGCGAATGGTACGGGCCATACGTGCTAATCCTACACCAAATTGTGAAGATAATTGCTCTCCTACTGTTCGAACACGACGATTGGAAAGGTGGTCAATATCATCAATTTCTGCTTTAGAATTAATCAATTCTATCAAATATTTGATAATGGTAATGATATCTTCTTTGGTCAAGACTTGTTTATCCATTCCTATGTCAAGACCAAGTTTTTTGTTCATTCTGTAACGTCCTACCTCACCTAAGTTATAACGCTGGTCGCTAAAGAATAGCTTATCGATAATACCTCTTGCGGTCTCTTCATCTGGCGGCTCAGCATTACGCAACTGGCGGTAGATATGCTCGACAGCTTCCTTTTCGGAGTTTGTCGGATCTTTCTGTAGTGTATTGTGAATAATCGCGTAGTCGCCTTGTTGTGATGTTTCTTTGTGAAGTAAAATAGTTTTAGTTCCTGACTCAAGAATTTCGACTGAATTATCTTTATCAATAATTGTATCTCTATCAAGGACAATTTCATTTCTTTCAATAGATACAACTTCCCCTGTATCTTCATCTACGAAATCTTCATGCCATGTGTTAAGAACACGAGCCGCTAGCTTTCTTCCAATGACTTTTTTCAAACCTGATTTGGAGACTTTGACTTCCTCGGCAAGATCAAAAATTTCTAAAATGTCTTTATCGCGCTCGAATCCGATGGCTCTAAAAAGAGTGGTTACCGGTAATTTTTTCTTACGATCGATGTACGCATACATTACACTGTTGATATCTGTCGCAAATTCAATCCATGAACCTTTGAAAGGAATCACACGTGCGGAGTACAACTTAGTACCATTCGCATGGAACGATTGCCCGAAGAATACACCAGGCGAGCGATGCAACTGAGATACCACTACACGTTCAGCACCATTGATACAAAAAGTACCGCTTGGCGTCATGTATGGAATTGTCCCTAAATAGACATCTTGTACAATGGTTTCAAAATCCTCGTGTTCTGGATCTGTACAATAGAGTTTCAAACGTGCTTTTAGTGGCACAGAATAAGTTAGACCTCTTTCAATACATTCTTCAATAGAGTATCGAGGTGGGTCAACAAAGTAGTCTAAAAACTCTAAAACAAATTGATTACGGGTATCTGTTATTGGAAAGTTTTCCATGAAGGTATTAAATAAACCTTCATCGGCTCTTTCATCTGATTTTGTTTCTAACTGGAAAAAATCCTGGAAGGATTTTATCTGAATATCTAAGAAATCTGGATATTCTGTTCTATTGACTATAGACGAGAAATTTAATCTTTCAGCTTTTTTTGCTAGCATCGACGGACGAATTATTGATTAAAAAATAAAAATTTATTGGTGCATATGTCTTTATACACAAAAGGGTTTAGGTCTCAGAACGTCTTGTCCTGTGACCTAAACCGTTAAGTTTGGAAAGCTAAAACTTACTTCAGCTCAACCTCAGCTCCAGCCTCTTCTAAAGAATTTTTAAGCCCTTCAGCTTCATCTTTAGAGACACCTTCTTTGATTGCACTAGGTGCTTCATCTACAAGACCTTTAGCTTCTTTCAAGCCAAGTCCTGTAAGCTCTTTAACTAGTTTTACAACTGCAAGTTTAGAACCACCAGCTGCTTTAAGTATAACATCAAATTCAGTTTGCTCTTCAGCAGCTTCACCACCTCCAGCAGCACCACCAGCAGCAACTGCAACTGCAGCAGCAGCAGGCTCAATACCATACTCGTCTTTTAAAATTGTAGCAAGCTCGTTTACTTCTTTTACTGTTAAGTTTACTAATTGTTCTGCGAAATCTTTTAAATCTGCCATTTTTCTATCGTTTTAATAATGTGTTTAATAATAATTTATAATTGTATAAGTGCGTACGCGTTTAGGTTTATCCCTCTTTTTGAGATAAAGTTTTTATGATCCCTGAAAGTTTTCCACCACTCGATTGAAGAGCCGAGACCACATTTTTGGCTGGCGACTGAAGTAATCCTATGATTTCTCCAATTAATTCTTCTTTAGATTTGATGTCTACTAACATGTCCAATTGATCGTCCCCTATGTAAACAGCTTCCTCTATGTAAGCACCTTTCAAAAAGGGCTTTTCAGATTTTTTACGGAAGGCTTTAATTACTTTTGCGGGAGCGTTTCCAGTCTCAGAATACATTACTGAAGTATTACCTTTAAGTGTTGTTGGTAAATCTCCAAAATCTTTATCTGAAGCTTCCATTGCTTTCTCAAGCAAGGTGTTCTTAACTACAGCCAGACGCACATTTGCTTTGAAACATGCACGGCGTAATGCTGAGGTAGTACCTGCGTTTAGTCCTGAAATATCGGTCAAATAAAAATTTGAACTTTCAGCTAATTCGGCAGTTAATTCCTTTATTACTTTTGATTTTTCTTCTCTTGTCATAATATATGTTTAACGCCTAACTGACTGCTTTTGAATCAACTGCAATACTAGGGCTCATGGTGCTTGACATGAAAATACTTTTCATGTAAACACCTTTTGCTGCGGTTGGCTTAAGTTTCATTAAAGTCGATAATAATTCTTGGGCATTGCCTTCAATTTTATCTGCAGAAAAAGAAACTTTTCCTATTGCGGCATGAACAATTCCTGTTTTATCAACTTTAAAATCTATTTTACCTGCTTTGACTTCGGACACAGCTTTTGCAATATCCATTGTCACAGTTCCAGTCTTTGGGTTAGGCATGAGTCCTCTTGGTCCCAATACGCGACCTAATGGGCCTAATTTTCCCATTACGCTAGGCATGGTAATAATCACATCAACGTCAGTCCAACCCCCCTTAATTTTATCAAGGTATTCGTTTAGACCTACGTAATCCGCACCAGCGTCTTTTGCTTCCTGCTCTTTGTCAGGAGTAACAAGTGCGAGTACTTTAACGTCTTTACCTGTACCGTGAGGAAGAGATACAACACCTCTAACCATTTGGTTTGCCTTCTTGGGATCTACCCCAAGACGAACAGCGATATCTACAGAAGCATCAAATTTTGCATTTGATATTTCTTTTACTAAAGCAGAGGCTTCACTTAAAGAGTAAAATTTGCTCTTATCTATTTTAGCTACTACTTCTTTTTGTTTTTTTGTTAATCTTGCCATTTCAAATACAGTTTATTTGGGTGCTTCACCACCTTTTACAGTTATACCCATAGATCTGGCAGTACCAGCAACCATTTTCATTGCTGAATCAATTGTAAATGCATTTAAATCTACCATTTTGTCTTCAGCAATAGTTTTCACTTGATCCCAAGTGACTTTAGCTACTTTTTTAACATGTGGTTCACCAGAACCTTTTTTTACTTTGGCCGCTTCTAATAATTGTACTGCAGCTGGAGGAGTTTTAATAACAAATTCAAATGATTTGTCTTTATAAACTGATATCACGACTGGTAATACTTTACCAGGTTTATCTTGAGTTCGCGCATTAAACTGCTTACAAAACTCCATGATATTGACCCCAGCAGCACCTAAAGCGGGTCCAACCGGTGGCGATGGATTCGCTGCACCTCCCCTAACTTGTAGTTTGACTACTTTGTCTAGTTCTTTTGCCATTTTTAATTTTTAGTGACTTGTACCTTCTAGTGGAAGCTGAAAATACAAACCGTGTTAATTGTAACAATTATTAAATTTTATCTACTTGCATATAACTGAGCTCTAGTGGCGTCTTTCTTCCGAAAATCTTCACCATAACTTCAAGTTTACGCTTTTCTTCATTAATTTTTTCAACAGTACCGTCAAATCCATTAAATGGACCGTCGATTACTTTGACCGTTTCGCCAATAACAAATGGAATAATAACGTTCTGGTCAGCCTCTAACGCTAACTCATCTACTTTGCCTAACATTCTATTAACCTCTGACTTTCTCAATGGAACGGGTTCTCCACCTTTTGTTTCGCCTAAAAAGCCGATCACATTGGTGATGGATTTTATGATGTGTGGTATTTCACCACTAAGGTTGGCCTGAATCATGATGTAACCAGGAAAATAGACTTTTTCTTTTTGTACTTTTTTTCCGTTACGAATTTGGATTACATTTTCAGTAGGCACTAGGACTTGGTCCACAAAATTATCTAAACCTAATCTAGAAATTTCAGTCTCAATATAGTTCTTAATTTTGTTTTCTTGCCCACTTACCGCACGGACAACATACCATTTTTTATCTTCCTTTTGCTCTGCCATGAGTGTAATAATTATTTAATCCAATTAAAATATGTTTCCACAACACGTGCAAAAACTGTATCAACACCCCAAATCGCAAGTGAAAATATAATGGAGAATAACGCGACTAAGACTGTTAGACTTTGGCCTTGAGACCATGATGGCCAGCTGACGTTGTTCTTTAATTCTTCAAATGATTCTTTAATGTACTCTATCATTTTTACTGTAATTTGAGTTGACTTGGATTTTAATTAGCTTTTCTTGGTTGCATTTCTAGTACCTTGCACGGGTTGAGAGGCTCGAACTCCCGACACCTGGTTTTGGAGACCAGTGCTCTACCAACTGAGCTAAACCCGTAAATACAAGTGAAGGTATCCTGAATTTTCAGGACACCTTTACCAGTATTAATCTAACAATATTAGTCTAAAATCTCAGTTACTTGACCAGCACCAACTGTTCTACCACCTTCACGAATTGCGAAACGTAGTCCAACATTCATGGCGATTGGCTGAATTAATTCAACCGTGATAGTCAAGTTATCACCAGGCATTACCATTTCTACTCCAGAAGGCAATGCAATGTTTCCTGTAACATCTGTTGTACGCACATAAAACTGTGGACGGTAGTTGTTGTGGAATGGTGTGTGACGTCCTCCTTCTTCTTTCTTAAGGATGTATACCTCAGCTTTAAACTTAGCATGTGGTGTTACAGAACCTGGCTTGCAGATTACCATACCTCTAGAAATTTGAGTCTTCTCAATACCTCTTAGTAGGATTCCAGCATTATCTCCAGCTTCTCCTCTATCAAGGATTTGACGGAACATCTCGATACCCGTAATTGTAGAGGTTAATTTTTCTGCACCCATTCCGATAATTTCTACTGGGTCACCAGTGTTTGCAATACCAGTCTCAATACGACCAGTTGCAACAGTACCACGACCAGTAATTGAGAATACATCTTCAATTGGCATTAAGAAATCTTTGTCAACGTCTCTTTTTGGTAACTCAATCCAAGTATCAACAGCTTCCATTAATTCCATCACAGTGTCTACCCACTTTTGCTCACCATTAAGTGCTCCGAGTGCAGAACCAGAAATTACAGGTCCGTTATCACCATCATACTCGTAGAAGTTAAGTAAGTCTCTAACCTCCATGTCAACAAGCTCAAGAAGCTCCTCATCATCAACCATATCAACTTTGTTAAGGAAGACAACGATTCTTGGAATACCGACCTGACGTCCTAAAAGGATGTGCTCACGTGTTTGTGGCATTGGGCCATCAGTTGCAGCAACCACTAGAATTGCACCATCCATTTGAGCAGCACCAGTTACCATGTTCTTTACGTAATCCGCGTGACCTGGACAGTCAACGTGAGCGTAATGACGATTTGCAGTTTGGTACTCTACATGAGATGTATTAATTGTAATACCTCTTTCTTTTTCTTCAGGAGCATTGTCAATTGTATCAAATGAACGTGCTTCTGATAATCCAGCATCTGCCAATACTTTAGTAATTGCTGCTGTTAAAGTTGTTTTTCCGTGATCTACGTGTCCAATAGTACCGATGTTTAAGTGCGGTTTGGAGCGATCGAAAGTTCCCTTTGCCATGATTTAAATTTTAGTCTTTGTTATATTAATAATATTAGTGTTCTTGTTTATGTGTCTTAAAAAAAAGAGCCAATGACGGGATTTGAACCCGTGACCTCTTCCTTACCAAGGAAACGCTCTACCCCTGAGCTACACCGGCCAAAAATTTAGAGCGGGAGACCGGGTTCGAACCGGCGACATTCAGCTTGGAAGGCTGACGCTCTACCAACTGAGCTACTCCCGCAATATTTTTTATCCTATCAATTTAATGTGGGGAGAGCAGGATTCGAACCTGCGAAGTTAAAAAACAACAGATTTACAGTCTGTCCTCGTTGGCCGCTTGAGTATCTCCCCAATTTGAAATTGGTTTCAGTATTTTTAAGAACTTGAGCCGATGGAGGGACTCGAACCCACGACCTGCTGATTACAAATCAGCTGCTCTAGCCAGCTGAGCTACATCGGCTTTTTAATGTTTTTTGCACACAAAAAAGCCCGCTATTTCTAACGGACTGCAAATGTATATATATTTTTTTTGTTTCAAAACATTTTTTAAATATTTTTATGAGGTTTGTTTGCGTAATTTTTCTTTTCGTTTTTTAAGCTGACGTTCTAGAATATGAACCGCTGTATCAACACCCTCTTCAAAGCTTTTGCATTTTTTCTTAACAACCAAACTATCACCAGGGACAGAAAGCTTGGCTTCAAATATTTTATTCTCCTTCTCCGAAGTGTTTTCAACCTTGAGAAATACATCTGACTTAATTATTTTATCATAAAATAAATCAAGTTTATTCATTCGCTTTTGAATGAAATTGATAAGTTTTTGATCAACATTAAAATTGATGGACTGGACATTTACTTTCATAACGGATAAAAATTAATCTTAATTAAACTTTTGTTTGTCTTGGGTGTGCTTTAGCATATACCTTTTTTAGTTCTGAAATATTGTTGTGAGTATAGACCTGCGTTGCAGCTAAACTTGAATGCCCCAATAACTCTTTTACAGCATTGAGATCAGCTCCGTGATTCAAAAGATGGGTTGCAAAAGAATGCCTCAATATATGTGGGCTCTTTTTTACTTTAGAGGAGACTTCAGAAAAATATGTGTTGATAACCCTATACACAAGTGTCCCGTATATTTTAGTTCCTTTTTGCGTTAGAAAAAGAAAATCATGGGCTTGAATATGTGCTAATTGCTCTCGTACTTTGATGTATGATTTTAAAGTGTCTTGGACTGTAGTTAGCAATGGAATGTAACGCTCTTTATTGCGTTTTCCTAAAACTTTGATTTGGCTTTGCTCAAAATCCAAGTCAATAAGTTTCAAATTGACAAGTTCTGAGCGGCGAATTCCTGTGGAATAAAACAATTCTACAATAAGCTTATTCCTAACGGCTTCAAAATCATGTGAAGGTGCAGCCGTTAAAACTGTCTCAATCTCTTGCTCAGAAAAAGGAATATGAACCTTTTTTTGAACCTTTAATGCTTTGTGCTTAGCTAGTGGTGAGTGGGTTAGATCACCTATCTTAATTAAGAATTTATAGTAGGTGTTAAGCGATGATATTTTTCTATTAACAGATCTATTACTCAAACCACTTTCTACAAGTTGAATCACCCAACTGCGTAAAATGGAATGATTTACTTCTTTTAGATTATCGTCAGAAAACTCTTTGAACAAAAAAGCCTTAAAGTCGTTCAAATCCTTGTGGTATGCTGTTATGGTGTGTGCAGCATATTTTTTTTCTAAGGAAAGATAATCTATGAAAGATTGAATAGACATAAGCTTGTACTTGGTCATCCTAAGATACAAAAAAAAAGAATATCTTTTTGAATGGACTTGAATAGCATCATAAACTATAAACAAAAAAAACACCTCGAAAAGAGGTGTTTTGTATTTTTAAAAAACTCTGTATTTATAAGTTCTCAGCGTCTCTCAGGCCTTGAATATACTGTGCTTTTTGAATTTCTGCTCTTCGCTTTACGGAGGGTTTCGTAAATTGTTTACGTGTTTGTAGTGAACGTTTTGTTCCTGTACGATCGAACTTACGTTTAAAACGCTTTAGTGCTCTATCTATGTTTTCTCCTTCTTTTATTGGTATTATTAGCATAAATGTAAACCTCCTTTCTTTAGAATTAGTGTGCAAATATAATCTTAATTATGATATTGCAACAATTTATTTTAAAATATTTCTAGCGATCACTAGCTTTTGGATTTCGGTAGTTCCTTCGCCTATGGTACAAAGTTTTGAATCTCTATAAAACTTTTCAACTGGGTATTCCTTAATATAGCCATAGCCCCCATGAATTTGAACAGCTTCGTTGGCAATGCGTACACAAGCTTCACTTGAATACATTTTAGCCATTGCTCCAGTAGAAGTTACTTTTTCGCCTTTGTTTTTCATGGACGCCGCTTTGTGAACTAAAAGCTCTGAGGCTTGTATTTCTGTAGCCATATCGGAGAGCTTAAAAGACACTCCTTGAAAACTTGATATGGGTTTTCCAAATTGTACACGTTCTTTAGAATACTTTAGCGCAGCTTCATAAGCGCCTTTGGCGATACCTAGGGATAATGCACCAATAGAAATTCGGCCACCATCTAGAAGCTTAAGTGATTGTACAAAACCTTCTCCTTCACTACCTAGCATATTGTCTTTGTGTACTCTACATTGGTCAAAAATGAGTTCGGCTGTTTCACTCGCACGCATTCCTAATTTATCTTCTTTTTTACCTGAGCTAAATCCAGGAGTTCCACGTTCCACTACAAAAGCCGACATACCATGAGAGTCCCCTTTTTCACCAGTGCGCGCAATGACAACAGCTATATTTCCACTTATTCCATGTGTGATAAAGTTCTTTGAACCGTTCAAAATATAGTAATCCCCATCTTTAGTTGCAGTGGTGTTCATTCCTCCAGCATCACTACCAGTATTGTGTTCGGTAAGCCCCCATGCTCCGATCCACTGACCGCTTGCAAGTTTAGGCAGCCACTTTTTCTTTTGTTGTTCATTTCCAAAATAAAAAATATGCCCTGTACACAAGGAGTTGTGTGCAGCAACAGACAAACCTATCGAAGGGTCGACTTTGGATATTTCTTGGATGATTGCTACATACTCGTGATAGCCAAGCCCAGAACCTCCATATTTCTCCGGGATAAAGATCCCCATAAAGCCCATATCACCTGCTTTCTGAAGGACATCTTTGGGGAAATGTTGTGCCTCATCCCAATCCATTACATGTGGTCTGATGTACTGCTCAGCAAAATCACGGGCAGAATCCGCAATTAGTTTGTGTTCTTCTGAAAATTCAAAATTCATGAAAAATCTATTTTATGTGCAAATATAACTTAATTATGTCTAATTTATTTGTAGGAAAATCTTTAAGTTTTGTTAATTCATCAACCGTTTTAAATCCTTCTTTTAACACACGCATTTCTATGATAGAATAAGCCAATTCGTAATCTATGTAAGGAACCTGAACCAAATCTTCTTGTGTAGCTATATTCAAGTTGATTTTTTTGATATATCTGGGTTATTTAATATCAAAGGTTTTATTTATGTTACTAATAACTTCATTGGTTAATCCATAAATACTTTTTAACTCAAACATTGAAGCAAAACCACCCTCAAATCTGTTTCTATAATTTATAATTCGTTCAGCCAATTTGGGACCTATACCATAGACATCTTGGAGCTGCTCATTGGTAGCAGAATTTAAATCTAATTTTTCAATTGGCTGCCTGTCTAGTTTTGCCTTGTTTTGGGCTTGAACCCAATCTGGAAATTTAAAATAAGGAGAAATTAATGCCAGCAATGAATCGGAAACACCTGTAACGGCCTGAAATTCTGCAATAGAATTGATCCATTTATTATCAGACCTGTAATCCTTTAAACTCTGGATCTCTGAAACAGACATCCCCATAACATATCCCTTATGTGGTGTAATAAAATTAGGGTTGAATGGAAAGAGTTTCAGATTACCCTTTTTTTGGGTTTTTTGCTTTAAGGCTACAAATTCTTTATTTAAATGGTTTAATGAAATTTCATCCGGTTGTAGTGACAAAAATTCACTATGTGGCGTAAAAAATAAAAATAATTGAAGCAACAAAATAATCAAAAAGAGGATTAAGGCTCCAATTCGTTGACATTTTGTGAAATGAGGAAACACATCTAAATGGGTGAATATTATTTACCGATTGCGCTCAAGTATTTGTTAAGTTCCTTTTTGACCTTGGGTGCAAGAATTACTATACCAACCATATTAGGCACCATCATGGCAAAAATCATTGCATCTGAAAATCCAATAACAGATCCTAAACTTGCTGCAGAACCAACTACAACAAACAGGCAGAAGATAATTTTGTAGGTATATTCCATTTTTTTGGAACGCCCAAACAAATAAGCCCACCCTTGAAATCCGTAATAAGACCATGATATCATTGTACTAAATGCAAACAAAACTACTGCAACAGTCAGTACATACGGAAACCATGAAATAGCAGACTCGAAAGCCCCTGAGGTAAGCAGTATAGCCTGAGCATCATTTAAGGATGCATTTGCAGCATTCACATTTCCAGTGATGATAAGAACCAAGGCTGTCATAGTACACACGACGACTGTATCAATAAAAGGTTCCAACAAAGCTACCATGCCCTCTGAGGCTGCGTACCTTGTTTTAACAGCTGAATGAGCGATGGATGCAGAACCAATTCCCGCCTCATTTGAAAAAGCAGCTCGTCTAAATCCTTGTACTAGAACACCAACAGCACCACCAGCTACGCCTTCTGGGCTAAAAGCGCCATTGAAAATTTGGACGAATGCATCGCCTATCATATTAATATTTGAAAAAATCACAAAAAGTGAAGCGGTAACATAAATAACAACCATAAAGGGAACAATCTTGTCTGTAACCTTGGCTATTTTTTTTATTCCACCAATGATAACGATTCCAACCAAAGCAGCCATAACAACTCCAAATAACCATCCTTTTCCATGCAATGCCGATGCTTCACCTCCAGTAATATTTTCTACCAATTGAAAGGCCTGATTAACTTGAAACATATTTCCTCCCCCAAAAGATCCTCCTATTACAAAAATAGCGAACAAGACAGCAAGAATTTTTCCAAGTTTTTCTAAGCCTTTAGATTTTAATCCTTTGGTAAGGTAGTACATAGGACCACCATAAACCACGCCATTTTCATCAATATCTCTATACTTTACACCCAGTGTACATTCCACAAATTTTGAAGCCATTCCCAAAAGTCCAGCAATGATCATCCAAAAGGTTGCTCCTGCACCACCGATGGAAACAGCAATAGCCACACCAGCAATATTTCCTAGTCCTACTGTTGCTGAAAGTGCTGCAGTAAGCGCTTGAAAATGTGAAACTTCTCCTTCATGTCCCTCAACAGCTATAGTTTCTACACTATCGCCTCCCGGCGTTGCATCTCCAGCAGCTTCTAGTGTCTCGTGGTGGTCTATTCTGTCGTATTTTCCACGAACAATATTGATGGATGTTAGTATGCCACGAAAATTAATAAACTTAAAATAAATGGTGAAATACGTTGCTCCTAAAATGAGCGGAAACAACACCCAAAATACTTTTACATCCTCAGTAAATTGAATTTGATAAAATATAAAGTTAACAAACCAGCCAGTAGCATCACCAAATTTCTCATCAATAATTTGATCAACCCCCTTGTCCTGGGCAAAAGATAAAAACGGAAAAATTAGAGCAAAAAGTGTTTGTATTTTGAATTTCATAAGAGTGTTATTATTGACTTAAAAAGTGGCAACAAGATGACAAAAAAAAATGAGTTATTAAAATTAACGATTAATAAATTACGTTCAGAAAAACAAATAATAAACTAACCCACAGCAATATTATACATGGTATTGAGCGTTTGTATTTGCTCAGGTCGTCCCAAAACAATGACTTTAGACCCTGGTACTAACTTTTGATCGGCTTCTGGATTGATGTGGTATTTCCCATGTTGGTCTTTGTAGCCAATCACATTACAGCCTGTTTTTTTGCGCAAGTCTAATTCCAAAATTGTTTTTTGTTTGGTTGTATCATACAGTTGCTCTACTGAAACTTCTTCAATGTTTATTGTTTGATCACCAACAATCGATAGATTATCGACAAATTCCAAAAGATCAGGAACAACAACTAAAGAAGCCATATGATCTCCTCCAATGCGGTCAGGCAGGATAACATTGTTTGCGCCAGCTAGCTTTAGCTTGCTGTAGGATGTTTCTTGTGAAGCGCGACTTATAATCCTAATTTCAGAATTCATTTGGCGGGCGGAAAGTACTACAAAAAGATTTTCTGAATCATTAGGTAAAGCAGATATTAAGCAAGAAGCTCTTTGTATTCCAGCAGCAATTAAAACTTCATCCTCGTTGGCATTTCCGTTCACAAAAAGTTTAATGTCACTTAAGTGTTTCTGAGTTACAAGTTCGTCCTTTTCAATCACAACAAAAGTGCGGTTGTGTGTTGCTAATTTTTTAGCCGCTTGTTTTCCATTTCTACCAAAGCCACAAATGATGACATGGCCTGAAAGTGCATCAATTTTTTTTTGCATTTTCTTTTTTTTTAATTCATTTATAGTATCTCTTGAAATTATGTATTCTGTAATAACTTTAATGGCATATCCAACAATGATGACACTTGTCAGAATCAGAAATATCGTAAATATTTTCGATTCTTGATCCAAAGGCTGAACCTCTCCAAATCCTACAGTTGTGATGGTAATAACGGTCATATAAACTGCATCAATCCAAGAAAAATCTGAAATGATTTTAAAGCCAAAAACTCCAATAACAAAAACAAAAGTGAGCAGAACTATAGCTATATTAAGTCTGGATCTGAAAATTTTTACAACAGGACTGGACATAATTCTAGATATCAAAAACTGAGGTGCGTTTAGAAAAAATTATATCCTTGATGCGTAACCAAAATGCCAAAAATAAATACAGCGCAAAACCAAAGCCTACAGTTACAAAGGTGACATAAATAAAAGAGGTACGTACAACTTTAGCGCGCATTCCAAAACGATCGGCTATACGTTGACAAACATAAAATCCATGCCGCTGAAAATAAAATAAAAGTTGATAAAATAACTTCATATTGCAAGTTAAGCATTTCGGTTCAAAAGAGCACTACCAATTCCACATTGTACACATTTTACTTGCGTACAATAATTGTTTTTAAGTTGTATTAATGCTTGGGAATCTAATGCAGTTTTAGCAATCGGTTTAAGCCTATTAAATGCATTGACAATATTATTTTTTTCTGAGGGTATTGTTTTAATTATTGAAATGATAATGTCTTGATCTAAGCCTTTAAACAAGCGATACGCATACATCATTGGCAAAACCGCGTTAATAATGAGTAAATCTGCAAAAGATTGAGATATACGCTTCGTTTTTTCTATGGATGTATTTTTGAAAGTGTAATGGGATCGCCAAAAATCTGAAGTTTCACAGATTAGAATTTGTTGTAACTTATTATGAGTATATGCTTGCATTAATTTTGAAAATAAATGTGTGTTTTTATGGTATAATTGAACCAGTTGTGAGAGTCTAATTGTAGGGAAATTTGGGGGTCTCAATCTAAAAAATTTAAGAGAAAATAATTCAAGCTTGATTAGTTTATATTTTTGTTTTAAAAACTGATAGCTTATAACCAAATCCCTGAAATAAGGATCTTCAACATCATCATCCAATAAGCCAGATTGTCCAAACAACAAGGCTTCCATGTAAAGGGGATTGTTTTGAATTTTCCTAAACACTGAAAAAGGAAAAGACTTTGCTAATTGCCAAAATTCTTCAGCATTTACTTTGGCTCCAAATGCACGTACCAATTGCCAAAACATCACCGCTTCCCAATCTTGATTTGTTTTTAAAAGTTGTATTTGGATAGGTTTAAATTTGTGTTCCAAGCGTTCTAAGTACAGTCGTTCTAACCAGTTTGAAATTTCAAAATCACTGACTATAGAAAATTGTGATGCACATGGTATCCATTGATTTTTATTTTTTTTTAAAGCAGTATAGTTTTTTAGAAGTTTTGGATGTACAAAGGACTCAAGAACCAAAGTTGGCACTACAGAGTTATCAGCCCTAAAGACCTCAGTGGTATGCGTCCAAACAACATGTAAAATCACATTGTCATAAGCAGGATCTATTTCGTGATGATGCACGTACCAATCCGAGGATTGAACATGGATTTCTACTGTGCCTACCCACAACTGATCTTCAATATAAATTTGTGCATTAAAAAAATCGGGGCCTGAATTGTAATTTGGCTGACCAACCGATTTTATTACAATCGATTGGTTTTGTGTGGTATATAACGATTCGAAGGCGAATTTTTTATGCAACCAGACGTAATGTAAAAAGTCTTCCTGCATGATTTAAAATTAACCATTTTAGAAGAATAAAAAAAATCAACTTGAATAAGCTTTGAGAATTTAGTCCAAATAGCCCATTTCGCGCATCCAATCGTCATTGAACATTTTGCCGACATAGCGGCTTCCATGGTCATGAAATAGAACCACTACGACATCCTCTGGTCCAAAATGTTCTTTTAGTTGCAATACACCTTTTATGGCTGCACCAGCAGAGTTACCCAAAAACATACCCTCTTCTTTGGCTAAGCGTTGGGTATAGACTGCGGCATCTTTATCTGTTACTTTGGTAAATCCATCTATTATATCAAAATTTACATTGGCGGGAAGAATATCCTCTCCAATACCTTCAGTTACATAGGGATAAATTTCATTTTCGTCAAAAATACCTGTTTCGTGGTATTTTTTAAAGACACTTCCATAAGTATCGATACCCCATATTTTAACATTCGGGTTTTTCATTTTTAAATAACTACCAACTCCTGATATTGTACCACCTGTTCCAACACCCACTACAAAATGAGTTACTTTCCCATCGGTTTGTTCCCAAATTTCAGGGCCTGTGCTCAAAAAGTGTGCTTTACAATTGCTTGGGTTGTCATATTGATTTACATACCATGAGTTTGGTGTTTCTTTAGCCAAACGTTTAGATACAGAATAATAAGAACGAGGATCTTCAGGTTCAACAGATGTGGGACAAACGACTACTTCAGCACCAACGGCACGAAGTATATCCATTTTTTCTTTGGACTGCTTGTCCGCTAAAACAAAAATACACTTGTAGCCTTTAATAATCCCTGCTAATGCCAGACCCATTCCCGTATTTCCTGAAGTTCCTTCGATTATTGTTCCTCCGGGCTTTAGACGGCCATCAGCCTCTGCATCTTCAATCATTTGTAACGCCATACGATCCTTTACAGAGTTTCCAGGATTAAAGGTCTCATATTTAGCTAATACTAAACAAGGAAGCTCTGCAGTCAATTTGTTGAGTTTAACAAGTGGTGTTTGACCTATAGTTTCAAGAATATTATTGGCGTAATTCATATTAGAAATTTGCACAAATTTACATCAAATAAAAAATCAGGGCAAACGAATATTGATGAAGTTTAATTAATCAAATTTTATGGCCTGTACAGGGTTTATTTTAGCAATTAGATAAGAAGGAATGATAAGGACAAGAAAGCAGACTAAAAAAGTCATCAAATTCAATCCTAATATATATGTCCAATCAATGTAAACTGGAGCTTTTGTAACATAATAAATTGACGGATCAAGCGTAATTGGACTAAAGTATTTTTGAATAAACAAAAGGGTTAAACCTATAAAATTCCCTATGATTAAACCTGAAATAGCCAAATAGCTTGCAGTGTATAAAAATACTTTTTGAATACGCCAATTAGTACTTCCTAAAGCTTTTAGAACCCCTATCATTTGTGTACGTTCGAGGATCAAAACCAATAAGGCTGTAATCATATTGATCACCCCTACTAAAATCATCATTCCAATAATACCATATGTATTTTTATCAAAGATTGAAATCCACTCAAAAATAAGCGCATATTTTTGCTTTATAGTTTCAGCAGTTAAAGACGATGGTGTTTGTGTATAAACCTCCTCGCCTTTTTGATCCAAGGCCGAATAATCTTCAATAAAAACCTCAAATTGACCCACTTGATCTTTAGTCCAACGGTTGAGGCGTTGTACATGTTTTATGTCCCCGATTAAAAATGATTGGTCCAATTCTTCAAAACCAGAATTAAAAACTCCAACAATTTCAAACTTAACAATTCTAGGAGGGCGACTTGTATCCGATTTTAAAAAGTACATTTGAAATGTTTGCCCTATGATCAAATTTAATCTGCGGCTTAAATACTCTGAAATAATAACCTCCTGACTGTAGGCTTTAGAGTATAATGGCAAGCGTCCGGAAATTAAAAAATCGTCAAAATAACGCCAATTATAATCTTCACCCACGCCCTTTACAAAAAGAGCTTCAAAATCAGTTTCTGTTCTAATAATCCCAAATTTGTGAGCTACAGCTTGAACGTAATCAATACCAGCTACAGACGAAAATTCAGGATAAAATTCTTGATTTTTAGAAATGGGGATTTGAGCACCCTCTGAAATATTGGTGTCAAAATTAGAAATGGTAATATGCCCGTTGAAAGCTACCGCTTTGTCGCGAATTTTTTGCTGCAGACCAACACTCACAGCAACCGCAATAAGCATTACTACAATACTAATCACAATTGCTGCTATTCCTATTTTTATTATTGGTGCCGAAACACTACTTTTATAGGACTTTGCGCTAATGATGCGTTTTGCGATGAAAAATTCGAAATTCAAATTAAAAAATGAAATTTAAGTTTATCAAAAATACAGTTTTATTATTTGTTGTAGTACTTCTTTCCTGTGGAAACCGACCTAGTGAACAAATTCAAGAAAAAATTGTAGTTGGCGCAAATCAGCTGAACCTTTACCTTCCTTTATTAAAAGAAAAAAATGTAGGTATTGTAGCCAATCAAACCTCAGTTATTTTTAAAAATAATTCATCTGAAGCACATACGCACTTAGTTGATTCGCTTTTTAGCCTTGGAGTCAGCATAAAAAAAGTATTTGCCCCAGAGCACGGATACAGGGGAAAAGCTGATGCAGGCGAACATGTCAAAGATGGCGTAGACATCAAAACAGGACTGCCAATTGTCTCACTCTATGGTTCAAACCGAAAACCCGACCCTGAGGCGTTAAAGGATTTAGATGTTGTTATTTTTGATGTTCAAGACGTTGGGGTACGGTTTTACACTTTTACTTCTACACTTCATTATGTAATGGAAACTTGTGCCGCTTTGAATATCCCTGTTTTGGTTTTGGACCGCCCAAACCCTAACAGCCATTATATTGACGGACCTATTTTAGAGCTTGAGCACAAAAGCTTTGTAGGTATGCATCCTGTTCCTGTAACCCATGGAATGACCATTGGCGAATATGCTAAAATGATCAATGGAGAAGGCTGGTTGAACGCTGGTGTTCAATGCTCGTTAAGCGTCATCCCTATGGCCAATTACCACCACAAGAAAAACTATAATTTACCTATAAAACCCTCTCCGAATCTTCCGAACGGAAAAGCCATAAACTTATACCCCAGCTTATGCTTTTTTGAAGGGACTAACATAAGTTCAGGTCGAGGCACAGAAACTCAATTTCAGATTTTTGGAAGTCCATTCTTAAATCCTAAAAAATTCACCTATCATTTTACGCCTAAACCAAATAAAGGAGCGAAAAATCCCAAACACAAAGCTATTAAGTGTTACGGAACGGATCTAAGGAGTTCAGAAGTTTTAGATTCAATTAACCTAAAGTGGCTAATAGACGCCTATAAACACAGCAGTAAAAAAGAGGAATTTTTTAATCCATTTTTTACAAAATTAGCAGGGCAAACTAAACTACAAGTACAAATTAAAAATGGGTTGGATGAGGCTGAAATAAGAAAGAGCTGGCAAAAAGGATTGGAAAAATTCAAAAAGATTAGAGCAAATTACCTTCTGTATCCGTAGTGGGCTTTCTGTAAGGCTGAAAGGGCTGTTTGAGTAAAGATTTTAAACTGCTGTTTTCTTTTTCATCCGGAAATGTATCTACGCCATAAACAAGTGCATCACGATCCAAATAGCTGTAGGTACCAAAAACACGGTCCCATATGGAAAAAATATTGCCATAATTAGAATCTGTATGAGGAAGTTTGTAATGGTGATGCGTCTTATGCATATCAGGTGAAATCAAAATATAGCTTAGAATTAAATCTGTTTTTTTAGACAGTTTGATGTTGGCATGACTGAACTGAGTTGCTACTAAAGATAGAGATTGATACAACATCACTATTGCGATGGGTGTTCCAATAATAAATACTCCAAAAAGCGTAAAGACGTAACGAACTACACTTTCTAAAGGGTGGTGCCTGTTTGCCGTAGTTGTATCCACTTTAGGATCCGAGTGATGGACCAAGTGAATCATCCAAAGTGGTTTAATTTTATGTTCTGTAAAATGAGGAAGATAAGCGCCTATTAAATCCATTAATAAAACCCCTAGAACAACAAATAACCACAAAGGCATTTCTGGAAGCCAATTTAAAACTCCAAATTGATTCTCAACTACCCAATCCGATGAGTTTAGTAATAAAAATGCTAAACTGAAATTCACAACAATGGTTGTCCCAGTGAAAAATAAATTAGGTAAAGCGTGGCTCCATTTATTGTAATTGAACTTTATTAATGGTAAAGCCCCTTCCAAAATCCAAAAAAAGGTCAATCCACCAACAAGAATGATACTGCGGTGAAGCGAAGGAATAGTATCGAAATAATTAAGAATTTGTTCCATAATTAGTTATAAACAAAGATACTATTTTATTTTTTTTCGCAGCGCTTCTACAATGTTGTAGGCAGCTGGACAAATCTTAACATTTTTCAATGTTAATGAAGTAATTTGATGAAATTTCCGGCGATCAGTATGTGGAAATTCACGGCAGGCTTTCGGGCGAATGTCATAAATACTACACTTATTATCGGCTCCTAAAAAAGTACATGGTACAGATTGTAAAACATAATCGTTGTCTTCATCAATCCTTAGATAGGATTCTATGAATTTTGAAGGTTTCATTCGAAAAGATTTTGAAATACGCTCAATATCCTTTCCAGTGAAAAGAGGCCCTGTAGTTTTACAACAATTCGCACAATCCAAACAATTGGTTCGCATGAATTCTTGCTCATGCAAGTCCTGCATTAAGTAATCTAACTTTTTTGGGGGGTTCTTTTTTAGCTTTGAAAAGAAATTTTTGTGTGCCTTATGCTTATCTTTGGCGTGCTTAGGTAAATCATTCAGTTGGTCTTGCATAATGCAAAAATACATGAAAAATTCTCTTTATGAACGACGTTTTTGGAACTGCACTTTTAGATTTTCAAACTGGAAAATGCAAAGAGGATATCCTTACTTCTACCAGTATTTCGGATGAAGAACCCCTTAGCGTTTCTTATTTGTTTCGAACTTATGATGAAATGCCCAAGCTAGAACAAACGGCCCTTGAATTGGTTAAAGGCAGTATTTTGGATATTGGCTGTGGTGCAGGAAGTCACAGTTTACATCTTAAAGCAAAAGGCTTCAAGGTAAAATCGATAGACATATCACCAAAAGCTATTGAATGTTGTCAGCTCAGAGGATTAGATAATGCAGAGGTTTTAAATGTTTTAGATGAAACACAACGCTTTGATACTCTGCTGCTGTTGATGAACGGATCTGGTGTTTTCCAGTCGTTAGAAGAAACTCCAAAAGTCCTGAATCATTTAAAAAAGCTATTAAATAAAAATGGTCAAATCCTTATTGATTCTTCAGATATCAAATACATGTTTGAAGATGATGATGGAGGGGTTTGGTTAGATACGCACAACGCATATTATGGCGAATTGGCATATACCGTTCGATACAAAGGCAAAGAGGATTCGTTTAAGTGGATGTACCTTGATTTTGATCGATTAAAAACAGCTTGTTCAATTGTTGGTCTGCAGTGTATTAAAATCGAGGAAGGCCCTCATCACGATTTTTTAGCACAAATAAAAAAAAAAGAATAGACTAAAAATCAAACTTATAAAAAGCGCCGGCTGAAACTTGAGCTCCCTGAGCAGGGAAATCCATCCAACGATGGTAGTTCCTTCCAAGAATATTGTTCAATTTTAAAGTTAAAGACCACTTAGGAGTGAGGCTATAAGACGCATCAATGTTCAAATCAATAAAGGCATCTAAAGCAGTTGTTTGAGGCGATTGGTTTTCTTGAGAAATATCCGTTTTATGAAGATCAAAACGTTTACCAAAATAATAGCCTTGAAACCCTAGATTCAAACGATTTGTAGGTTGATAACGCATTTCTAAACTAGCCTGAATCTTAGGTAAATTCCATGCCTCATCTTCATTATCCAAACCGTAAGAACTGAAGGATGCTTTGGTCGTTATATTTAACGAGTTGTTGAATTGAAAAAAAAGTGAGCCTTGAACAGTAAGTGTTTCCATATCGTCATATACAACACCAAAAGAATTGCCATACCCGAAGGGTTGATTATTCAAATTTGATTGTATACCATTTTTCTGAAATAATACTGCATCATTTTGACGCGAAAAAACAGCACTAGCATCATATGATATACTATTAGCCAACCTTCCCTTACTCCCCACAAATAGCTTATACGGCATAGAGGTTGGAAGAATATTTAAGGTGGGGGCAATAAATGGATTTTCGTGATACAAATCTCTGTATGTGTTCTGGTCAAGATCTCCTTCAATTCCTGCATAGGCAATAAAAATTGAATCGACCACATCGTAACTTGTTGTTATTTTTGGATAGACATGAAGGGTCTGTTTGGATCGTTCGTTATCATCAATATAAACGACCTTAAATCCGGCTGTGATGTCAAAACTGGAAAGATTGAACTTGAACTTAGGAGAAATTGAAACTCCTAAATTCCCATAATCAAGAGCTTGGTTTGCTGCAAAACCTTCTTTAAAACTTCCTTTTAAAAAACTCAACCCAAATTGGGTTTCCAAAGATTTGTCTAAAACATCTAATTTAAGCTGAGTTTTAAATTGTGCTCGGGATTCGTTTGAGTCATAATCATCAGAAAGGGTGTAGGCCTCGACCTCAGCGCCTTCAACAAGCCCTTGATTTAAACTCAAACTACCATTGATTTGAAAAACTGAAACAATTTGTTTAGTATTAAAGGATTGAGTAGGCGCAGTGTCAGCATTTGTAGACAAGCCATACCAATGAGACATGTAGCGCTGAGCAGCAGCTCGAACGTTCCAATTTTTATTGCCTTGAGTGACATTGTATTTCAATTGAGCGGTGTTTTCTGAAAATAGGTCATCTAAGAATAAATCTTTGATACCCCCTTGAGAAGACTGATGACTTAGATAAGCACTAATTAGCCTTCCCTTTGCTATAGATTTATTCAAAAATAAATCTCCGTTAATATTGGTATAATTCCCGACAGAAAGGGCAGCAACATTACTAAATTTTCGTTCTTTTTTGAGTTGTTCTAACCCAATAGATTTTGATTTTGCAGGAGTAAAAATAGACGCTACAGGGAATGAAAAAATTGTATAATCGATAGATTTTTTATTTAGAATTTCTTGATTTTCCAAGGAAGGTAATTGCTTTAATTTGAAAGCATCAGAGATTTTTGGAGAATAAGGCTTCACTACTCTAACCAGCTGAGGATCTAGGCTGTCGTTGACGATCTGCTCTTGAGCTAAACTTTGAAAAGACATCAGTAAAGCCAAAGAAAAACAAATGATATCTAGGTGTTTAGTTTTCATTCTTATTTGTTTTGTCTTGTTGAAGTTCAATTGATGCATTAGATTTTGAAAGTTCTCGTTGATACATATCTAGCAATTGAACTGCTTCCTTAGTTAGAACATCAAAAGAAGAGAAATTTTTAATGATATTTTCTAAGATATATGTAGCTTGAAAAGCATCATTTAGAGCATAATAATTTTTGGCCATAAGTAAAAGACCTTTAGCTGCAAAGGTTCTATTGCTCGGGTGTTGCTGAATCAGTTGTTGAATCAATTCATTGGATTCATTAAATGCATTGTCTTTATGTTTGAAAAATGCAGCAAAATAATTTGCCTCAGCACCATAAGAAGTAGAGTTTGTAGCAGCTACATTTTCGTAAGATGTTCTCGCCAAATCGTCATTCTCCAAGCTAATAGCAGATCGTGCAGTAATAATATGCGCATCATTTTTTATGTATTGATCAGTATTTGGGTTCTCTATTATGATTTGAGCATAGTTTAATGCCATAGAAAAATCCTCTTCCTCGTAAGCTATTTTCATCAAATTAGACTGTGCAAATAGAATATTTTGAGGATTTTTGGCTTCCACTTCCAAGCGGTTCAAAGCTTGCTTAGCATCCAATTTAAGTTGAAGCTTAAGCGCACAGACTTTCTGCAGTGCTTGTTCAGTAAATTCATTTGTAGATTGTTCAATAACAAACTCATAATGCGGCAATGCATTTTCTCTAAGATTTTGTTTGAAGTATAAAGCGGCTAAATAGAAATGTGCTTTTGTGATCTGGGCTGCGTTTGGAAATTTAACTATGTAGTCATTAAATAATGAAATCGCTTTAATTGCATTATTTTCCAAGTATTGTTTTTCAGCGGCTTCATAAGCAGTTCTTTCCAACTCTTTATCAGAAATAGTTGCATAACTCAGAGTACCCACCCATTTTGCGTAATTATCAACATCAGCGTTATCAACATAAATTGAGCGTGCTGAACTGATGGCCTGAAAAGCCTCAGGAGTAGCAGGATATTCAGCTGCAACTCGTTTAAACACCGCCAATGCTTTTGATGTTTTGTTTATGTTGTAAAGCAATAATCCTTTGCGTAAAAGTGCCTTTGACACTAAGATGCTTTTGCTGTAATCGTCTATTACAGTGGTGTACGCCTCTAGAGCTTTTTCAGTGTTTTCTAAATTATTGTATGTATTTCCCAATTCAAAATAAACCTGATCCAAATAAGAAGAACTTTTATAAGTAAAAACCTTTTTTAGAGTACTTATCTTGTCTGAAGTTTGTCCTAAAAACCCAAAACTAACTGCCGTTTGAAACATAGCATAATCCGACAATGGAGCTCTATTAGAAATCACTTTTGTATAAGCTTCAATAGCATTTTGATAGGCCTTGGTTACATAATAAGCATCTGCTAAGCGTAGTAAAGCATCATTTACATGATTATTATTTTTTAAATCACTTGAAAGAAATGACTTAAAAGCAGCAATGGCTTTTGAGTATTTTTTTAATTTAAAATAAGCATATCCAAGGTTATAATTCAAATACTCAAACTCTGGAGCAGTTGAACTAATGGTACTGTTTTTAAATCTCAAAAACCCATCAAGGGCGGACTCAAAGTTTAAACTTAAAAACTCAATTTCTGCATTCCAATAGTTTGCTCTTGCTGTGATAAAAGGATCAATTCCTAGTGAAATGGCTTTTTGCAACATTGTTTGTGCTTCATCAAATACATTAGCGCTGTATAGCTCTAATGCCCTATACAAAAGAACTTTCTGATAACTGGACTTTAGCGCATTATTCATATTGGATTCCAATAGCAATAGTGCTTCTTTATAATTTTTGGATGAGATATAGGAGTCTACCAATAAAAGTTCAATAGATTCTTTGAAAGGTGATTTTGGATAATTCTTTAAAAAATTATTTAGGACAATTGGGGTAGACAAATAAGGGTTGCCAATATCGTAACTAAGTTTTGCGTAGTTGAACCAAGCATCCTCTTTAATTTTATCATCAAAACCCATTTCCGAAGCCTTTCGAAAAGCATTCAGGGCTTGTTGTTTTTTGTCTAAATTAATGTAACTCTGTCCTAAGTGATAATATGCATTTTGAGCAACAGAATTATTACCGCCTATAATTTTGTTGAACTCACTTATTGCCTTTTCAAAATCATTTTGTTTGTAATAGGCATATCCCAACTGATAAAAATCAACATTGGTCCACCTCCCCTTATTGCCTTTATAAGCTTTTAAATAAGGAATGGCTTTTTTATATTTCCTCAAGTTAAAATAACTTTCCCCAATAATTTTTAACAACTCAGAAGTTTCATTTCGATCAGCGTTTTCAAGAGCCCTTTGGGCGACATCAATGGCTTTGTTAAAAGCCCCTAGTTTAAAATTCAAATCAGCCTGAAAATAATTTAATTCGTTTGAGTAGCGTTGATTATTTGAAATTTGATCTAGATATTTTGAGGCATTGTCATAATCATCCCCTTCATATGCTATAAAACCAATATAGTATTTAGCTTGTGAACCATAAAACTCAGAAAATTCAACTTTAGAGAGATTTGTTTTCGCCTGCTTGAAATTCTTAGTGACATAATTTACGTATCCATTATTAAAATAAAACTGCTCCTTTATGTTATCGTCCAAGAGCTCAGCTGACACATTCTGATACCATTTCCGAGCATAAGCATATTTTGCGTTAGCAAAGTAGTAGTTACCCGCATCAAGATAAATGGTGTTTTTTCTCGGACTAGTGGGGTAACGTTCCAAAAAGCGTTCACAGTATTGTTCGGCTTGCTGTTGATTTAATCGAATGGCACAAACTGCATAATAATAGGCCGCATCAGATGCTATTAGTGGGGCGTTTGATTTCTGAAGGTCATCAAATAGCGACTGTGCAGACGCATAAGCCCCTGCTTCAAAAAAAGATAAAGCAGTTAGATATACTTTATTTGGCTGTTCATTTGCCTTCGATTTTTGAGCATTCAAAAAGAAAGTAAAACAAAAAAATAAAGTAAAGAAAAAAATGCTTTTGTATTTCATAATATACAGTCTTGTATAAAACTCAAATATAGAATTTATACCATTTATAACGTTGGTTTCTAAATTAAATTATAATACAAAAAATGTATTTTACCACAACCAAGATGTTTAATGTGACTCAAATTTGATTATTGAATTGAATAGTGATACTTTTATAAAATATTAATACTATTTACCAATGTCCGATTCTGTTTTAAAATTAGAAAAAGCCTCCATTTTTCAAGACAAAAATTTAATTCTAAATGAAGTTGATGTGAATGTGAAAAAAGGAGAATTCGTTTATCTGATAGGTAAAACAGGATCTGGAAAAAGCAGCTTACTAAAAACGCTTTATGGCGATTTGGAACTCACACAAGGCAAAGGACAAATTGTAGGGTTTGACCTCACAGACTTAAAAGATAAAAATATTCCATTTTTAAGAAGAAAATTAGGAATTGTTTTTCAAGATTTTAAGTTGCTAAATGAACTTACTATTGAAAATAACATGGACTTTGTTTTACGTGCTACAGGATGGAAAGACAAAACTAAAACACAACAAAAAATAGAAGAAGTGTTGTCTAAGGTAAATATGCAAAACAAAGGACATAAATTCCCTTATGAATTATCTGGTGGAGAACAACAACGCGTGGCCATTGCTCGGGCACTGCTAAATGACCCAGAACTTATTTTGGCCGATGAACCTACTGGGAATTTAGATCCGCAAACAAGTATAGAAGTCATGGAAGTTTTACAAGATTTAAATAGTAAAGGAAATACCATTTTGATGGCAACACACGATTACGGATTACTTTTAAAATATCCAAGTAAAACCTTGAAGTGTGAAAACAATAAGGTGTTTGAAGTGGTGCAACGAAAAGACTAAGATGCTTTCAATTCTAATTCCAACTTTCAATTATGATGTAATGGCTTTGGTCACTGAAGTCCACAAACAATCCATAGCCTGCAAAATAGAATTTGAAATTCTAGTATATGATGATGCTTCTACAGATCTAGAAGTTAGAAAAAATAACACCTCAATCAATGCTTTAGAAAACGCCTCATACACCATTTTGAAATCAAATATCGGAAGAAGTGCAATTCGTAACAAACTTGCAAAAACAGCCCAATACGAATGGCTTCTCTTTTTAGATGCTGATGTGATGACAGTAAATGATAATTTTGTGTCAAATTATATAAATTCATTATCCGATTCTAAACCAATAATCAATGGGGGAATTTCGTATCAAAAAGAAAAACCAGAGCAATCACAACTGTTACGATGGATTTACGGAAAAAAAAGAGAAGCTCTGAATTCAGAAATAAGAAAAAAAAACCAATATATAAGTTTACTTTCTTCAAATTTTTTAATTAAGAAGGAAACACTGAAAAAAATTAAATTTGATGAGAAAATGGCACGTTTTGGTAATGAGGATACATTGTTTTCATATAATTTAAAACAGAAAAAAATTACAGTTTCACATATTGAAAATCCTGTTAATCATTTGGGTTTAGAAACAAGTGAGGCATTTTTAAAAAAATCTCTTCAAAACATAGATACTTTGAATTTATTTCTAAAACAAAAATTAATTGATGCCAGGTATATGAAGATCTCAAGAGTCAAATATAAAGTTCGGAAATTTAAACTTGATATACTCTTCTCTGTAATTTTTCCTATATTCAAAAAACGATTTGAAAAAAACCTTTTATCCAATAGGCCATCTTTGTTCATTTTTGATTTGTATCGATTAAGTTATCTTTGTTATATATCAAGAAAATAAATGCCATTTTTTTCAGTTGTCATACCGCTATATAACAAACAAAACTACATTCAAAATACCATTGAAAGTGCTTTAAATCAAACCTTTACAGATTTTGAAATCATTGTGGTAAATGATGGGTCAACGGATGAGAGTTTGAATATTGTAGAAAACAATAATGATTCGAGAATCAAAACTCACTCGATAAAAAATAGTGGGGTTTCAAGAGCGCGAAATATCGGAATTCAAAAAGCAAAATCGGATTATATTGTGTTTTTGGATGCTGATGATTTATGGAAAAAAAATCATCTTGACGAGCTTTTTAAATTATTAAAAGCCAACCCTGATTGTGGTATTTATGCGATGGGCTACTTCAAGATTTTCAACAGCAGTAGGCCAATAAAGGCCAGTTTTCACGGTCATGATAATTTTTGCGGAATAGTTGAAAATTTTTTTCTTGCATCAACTATCGACTGTATTGCATGGACCTCGGCAGTGATGATTCCCAAAAGTACTTTTAAAACAATTGGATATTTCAATGAATCATTAAAATCAGGACAAGATACAGAACTTTGGATAAGAATCGCTCTAAAAGAAAAGGTTGCATTTAATTCTAAAGCCACTGCAATTAAAGTAATTCACAATAACGAAAAACATTTATCATCATCTCAACATGTTATTGATCGTTTAAAGATATTTAAATACTTTATTGAGGCAGAAAACAAAAATCCAACGCTAAAAAAGTATTTAGATTTGAATCGTTTTTCTATGGCCTTAGAGAGAAAAAAAAATGGAGACCTTCAAAACTACGAATATTTAAAAAGCTCAATTTTAATAACAAACTTAAATTTCAAGCAAAGAATAATACTTATTCTTCCCAAAACTGTCATAAAAACACTAAGCCGTATTCAACATTCATTGATTAAAAAAAATATTTACTTGACCACTTTTAATCCTTGAGTTCAACTAGCTAGAGAAGTTGGCTCCATTTTTCAGACAAAATTTTAATGGAAAACTTCTCAATACTTTGTTTAGCCTGTTGTTTACAATGATTATAAAGCTTTTCATTTTCAATAAATTCATTGAAGGCATCTGCAAGAGCTATCGGATTGTGATTATCAACCAATAAGCCGTTCTCTTTATGATTGATAACCTCACTTGGCCCCGATTTACAATCTACAGAAACCACAGGCACTCCTAGCTGTAAACTTTCAATAATAACCATAGGAAAGCCTTCATGGGTACTGGTCAATGTGGTGAAAATAGCCTTTGATATAATAGCTTTTGGATCGGATAAATAAGATAAAAATGTAACCTTATCTTCAAGTTCAAGACCCTTTACCTTTTGTTGTAAGCACAAAGTATCAGGACCGTCGCCCAAAATGACAAGCGCTATATCCTTTTTGGGTAAATGAGAACGCTTAAAAGCCTCTAACAGTAGACTTATATTCTTGACTTTATCGTCAATTCGTCCAAAAAATAAAATAAACTTTTTAGGAAGCTTAGAAGATATTTCTAGGGTTTTATTGCTATGATTTACCACTGCATTATAAATTGTTGTGACATTTTTGAATCCATAAGATTTAACAACTAAATTCTCTATCTCTTTTGAAACACAAACTAGTTTATTGGATTTCATATATAATAATTTTGCTAAGATAGTAGAAGATGGTAAGTAGCGATCTAAAAAGTAATTATGAATAATGTAAATGACCTTATGGTTATGGTACAAAAAAGTATTTACTATTAACTGCTTAAAAAACGTTGGTCGTGATCGGCTATCAATGATGTAGTCAAAATTCTCAGTTTGTAGGTAGTTATAAAACAATCTAAAACGTTTTATTTTCCCGAATATAGAATCATTTTCATCTTTTAATTTACCTAAATTCAAAAGCTGACCTTGATATTCATAATCAATTTGATTTAATATAGATATAATATGTACATCATAATCTAACTTCGACAAAACAAAGGATAAATTGGCAGAAGATTTCTGAGCTCCACCACCCCCCAAAGACGAAGTTATAATTGCTATTTTTAATCGTTGCTTTGTCATGGCTTTTGATCAAATAAAGTATCATAGTCTTGACCTGTGAGAACAAGACGTTGTCGAACCTTAAAGAATTTTGAAAAAATACTTCTAGTTGTATCTACCTTTGTAGAAGAAATTTGTAGAACTTCAGCCATAGTGTGAAAGAAATCATCAGCCATATACTTTCGATCTGCGTGAAAAGTTAAAGATTTATCCTTTTTGTATATTTCTGATTGCCAAAGAAAAAAAGGAATATCGTACATACTTTTCGTGGCAACATCTTCGTTATGTCCCGAGAAATCTGCATCCTGAAAAAGCTCTTCACCATGATCAGACAGATACAGCACAGTACTTTTAGTATTAAGGCCCTTAATTTTTTGTATGATATTGTATATAATAAAATCAGTGTAAAGAACAGCATTATCGTAGTGATTTACAGTTCTAAAGTTATCCTCTGATTCATATGCTATGTTTGGTGTACCCCAAAACACTTGTTCATCCTCTGGGTAACGATTCTCATACAACATATGAGTACCGGAAAGATGAACGATGATAAATTTTGGCTGATTGGATGGGGTATCTAAAATAGCGTCTAGTTCTGGAAGCAAATCCTGATCTAAAATACGGTTGTGCCGTCCATGCATGGTGGTCATAAACCTAACTACAGCTGCTGAGCGTGCAATTTTGGTTACCAAACTTTCATGGACTCCTACAGGTCTCTGATTGGAAAGCCAAATGGTCTTAAAGCCTGCTGCATTAGCCAACTGAATGATAGACCCTTTAGATGTAAGGTCTAAATTCTCGTAATTTCCTCGAGTTAACATTTTAGTAACTGATTCTATGGTGTGGGTGTTGGGACTAATGACATCATTAAAGGTCCAAAGTGAATTTGAAATAGAATTTAATCGTGGAGTGGTTTGACGTTCATAACCATAAAGCCCCATATGAGATCGAGCTGTTGATTCGCCCAAAATTAGAACATAAACCCCTTCGTTTTGTTGCCCCAAGCTAGAGCTGGCATCCTCAAAAAGACCATGCTCATCTAGTGTATAGACATCTAATTGCTTTGAAACTCGAGAATACTCAATAAAAGACTTTATTGAGAGATAAGGCAAATTGTAAATTATATGTGTGGACCATTTTAGATAGCCAAGCGTAATTCCAATCAACAAAACAATTTTCAACGATAATTTTACAGAAACCACACCAAAAGAGGCATATTGATTTTTTAGCCTTTTAAAACAAAACAACGAAACAGCCAAAAGAGCTAGTGTGGAAAAAATCTCAAATCCACCAATGTAGGACTGAATAAACTCTATGGATTCATTTGTATTAGTATCAAAAAATAAATATAAAGTTGATGGGCTGATAAAAACTTTAAAAAGTAAATAATAAAGGGTTTCAAAAATCATTGTTAAACTAAACCCAATGAAAGCCAATTGGCCATAAATACGCCTAAATTTATTATTTCGCATTAGATAACTAATACTAATCAGAATGACTGCAAAAAGAGCGTTCTCAATACAATTTAAGGCGATTTCACCCTCAAAATTAGAGTGAAAAAGAACAAGAACAAGTGCTGCAATAATTACAGCCAAGTAATTGAAAAACAAAAGTTTAAATTTATTAAAGATATGCATTGACTTCAAGCTTACATTGGCCTATTTTTTCCGAAAAGATCGTGTCTCAAAACAGTCATGACAGACCCTAAATATATTAAATTACTTACAAACAAGCCCATGACCACTCCCTCTGTTTTGTAGGTTTCAATTAAATGATGTCCTAAAACATGATAGAGTAGCAAACCCACAAGCTGTGTATATATAAAGTAAGAAATCTGCTTTTTTGCCAAAAATTTAAAAGACATAACATTCGCAATAAAACGTATAAAATCGGCGAGAAGCTGCCACTTGAACAATAACGTCATAGACAAGAATGCTTCATTATAAATGGTTAAGATAATAAACTCACGTAGAAAATAAACTATTAACATGCCTAATACTACTAATGGTAAAAGGGATTTATAAATTGATTTAAGTTCTGATCGAAATCCGAAGGATGAATTAATTTCAGCATATTTAGGTAATATGTATAGTGAAAAAATAGCAATAAGAAACTGCATATATATTTTAGATATTGAGGACATAGCGGTCCAAATACCAGCCTCATTTTCACTTAACTTTTCAGATATTGATGTTCTAAAATCGATGTCTATAAGATTGGAACAAACAGTTGCAACAAATGAAATTAGGGTGTAACCCAGTAACACGTTCAACATTGGAGTTTCAAAGTTTAACTTCCTGAATTTGACGTATTCGCTTAGTGTTTTACCAAACAATAAAAGTGTTATTAAAAACTGGATTATAGGCGTGATTGCAATAGCAAAGAGTACTCCTTCAATGTTATGAGAATACAAGCAAAAAAGCAACAAAATTGAGGCCAATGTATACCAAATGATTTCAATTTTTGCATTGATTTTATACGCCTTAAGTCCGCTAATCACGCCGTAAAAAATTCGATTCATGGCAATAAAAGGCGAGGTTACTGCCAACAACTGGAATACAAATCTAAAATCTTCACTAAAAAACAACCAAACCGAAAGCTGAGTTGCACCAAAAAACAAAGCTAATGATAGTATAAATGTTGCTAATAAAGAGAGCACATAAACCGTTGAAAAAAGTTTTTTCAACCCCTCTTCATTGTTTTTATATTCAGAAACATATTTGACGACACCATTAAAAACCCCTAAAGAAGAAAGGCTCATAAGTATGCTGGAGAGGTTTCGTATTTGCCCCACTTTTGCAATTCCGGCTTGACCTGTAAATTGTGCCAAAAGATTTTGAACCACTAAAGAAATAAGAAGTCTAACGCCAACAACCACAGAATTTAGCGAAGTGATTTTTAAAATTAAATTATTGGTTATGAACTGTGGTAATTTCACTAATTAAAATTAAACTATTTAACACTCTTCAAGCTGTAAAACTGTTGATGCTTAAAATTCTTAGTGTGTGTTTTAAAGAAGTGAAGTTACTGATTTTTCTTCAAAAACAAGTAATAGATGTTGATTACAAAAATTGCAGCGTTGGAAATAATAATAGGCCAAGCATTGGAAAGCAAAACTCCATAAACTACAAACAATAAACACGCAACAGAATTGACCATTCTAAGCGCACGTAAATGTGGCATAGCAAAAGATATGAGCAGTACCACGGTTGCGGCATAGCCAATCCATTCGGCAGTAGTAATCAATGAAAAATCCATTCTAAAGTGCTTTATTTCGCTTTCGGTCTACTTCTTTGAGGTAGATTTTTCGAAGTCTAAGACTGTTAGGCGTGACTTCTACATACTCATCTTTTTGAATGTATTCTAAAGCTTCCTCAAGTGAAAATTTTATAGCAGGTACAATCTTGGCTTTATCATCAGCTCCAGAGCTTCGTACGTTACTTAGTTTTTTAGTTTTGGTAACATTCACTACCATATCATCACCGCGCGAATTTTCTCCAATAACTTGACCTTCATAAATCGATTCACCAGGGTCTACAAAGAATTTTCCACGATCTTGAAGTTTATCTATAGAATATGGAATAGCTGAACCGTTTTCCATAGAAACTAAAGACCCATTTTGACGCTCAGGAATTCCACCTTTGAGTGGCTGATATTCCTTAAATCGGTGTGCCATAATAGCTTCTCCTGCTGTAGCAGTAAGCAATTGATTACGCAAACCAATGATACCTCTTGAAGGGATAATAAATTGGCAAATCATGCGCTGACCTTTGACTTCCATACTTAAAAGCTCTCCTTTTCGCATAGTGACCATCTCTACTGCTTTTCCTGAAATATTTTCTGGTAAATCAATAGTCATTTCTTCTACAGGTTCACATTTTACACCATCAATTTCTTTTATAATGACTTGTGGCTGACCGATTTGAAGTTCATAACCTTCACGACGCATAGTTTCAATAAGAACGGATAAGTGTAACACACCTCGTCCAAAAACCATAAATTTATCTGCACTATCTGTTGCGTCTACACGAAGAGCAAGGTTCTTTTCTAATTCTTTTTCCAGTCGTTCTTTTAAGTGACGTGAAGTCACAAATTTCCCTTCTTTTCCAAAAAAAGGAGAATCATTGATGGTAAAAAGCATACTCATAGTAGGCTCATCTATTGCTATTGTTTCCAATGCTTCGGGTGCTTCGATATCAGCAATGGTATCACCAATCTCAAAACCATCGAGACCAACAAGGGCACAAATTTCGCCTGCATTTATATTCTCGACTTTCTTTCTACCCAATCCCTCAAAAACATGAAGTTCTTTTATTTTAGACTTCAATTTAGAACCGTCTCTTTTAACCAAAGTAACAGCTTGATTTGTTTCTAGTGTTCCACGCTGCAAACGCCCAATGGCTATTCGTCCTGTAAACGATGAATAATCCAAAGATGTGATCAGCATCTGTGTATTCCCTTCATCAAATTTTGGCGATGGAATATGATCAATAACCATATCTAACAATGGTTCAATTGATTCTGTTTTAACAGCCCAGTCATCACTCATCCAATTGAATTTTGCAGAGCCATATACGGTGGGAAAATCCAATTGCCACTCCTCAGCTTCCAATTCAAACATCAAATCGAAAACAGCTTCATGAACTTCATCCGGAGTACAATTTTCTTTATCTACTTTATTGATAACAACACATGGTTTTAAGCCTAAACTAATAGCCTTTTGTAAGACAAAACGCGTTTGCGGCATCGGCCCTTCAAATGCATCAACAAGCAATAATACTCCATCGGCCATATTAAGCACACGCTCTACTTCTCCTCCAAAATCAGCGTGACCGGGTGTGTCTATGATATTTATTTTTGTGTCTTTGTACACGACAGAGACATTTTTAGAGGTAATGGTAATTCCGCGTTCACGTTCCAAATCATTATTGTCCAGGATTAAATCCCCTTTATTCTCATTCTCACGAAACAATTGGCAATGGTATAAAATTTTGTCAACTAATGTTGTTTTTCCATGGTCGACGTGAGCAATAATGGCAATGTTTTTAATCTTATTCATAGTGTACCCTATTTTGAGCGAGCAAAGGTACGCTTAATTTTTAGGACTATTCTGATTTATAAAAACAATCATGTGGTTTTAATTTGTTTATATTTGCATCATAAAAATATTTTTGATGGATCTCCATAGTATTCCAAAGTTAAAACACACAGATTCCGATCAGTTTTTCTTACTTGCTGGGCCATGCGCAATAGAGGGCGAGGCAATGGCTATGCGTATTGCGGAGCATGTCTGTGAGCTCACCGATAAACTCAAAATACCATACATATTTAAAGGAAGTTTTAAAAAAGCTAATCGAAGCCGAATTGATAGTTTTACAGGAATTGGTAATGAAAAAGCACTTAAAATTTTAAGAAAAGTATCAGAAACTTTTGACATTCCAACCATTACAGACATACATGAAGTAACTGATGCTGCTATGGCCGCTAATTATGTAGATGTTCTTCAAATCCCTGCTTTTCTTGTACGTCAAACAGACTTGGTGGTGGCTGCAGCAAATACAGGCAAGGTTGTCAACCTAAAGAAAGGACAATTCATGAGTCCTGAGGCTATGAAACACGCTGTTCAAAAAGTAAAAGACGCTGGAAATGAAAAGGTTTGGATTACTGATCGTGGAACAATGTTTGGCTATCAAGATATGATTGTTGATTTCAGGGGCATACCTACCATGCGTGAATTTGCCCCCACAATACTTGATGTTACCCATTCGCTACAACAGCCCAACCAAACAAGCGGAGTTACAGGAGGAAGACCTGATATGATTGAAACAATAGCAAGAGCTGGCGTGGTTAACAATATCGATGGCCTATTTATCGAAACGCATTTTGATCCCGCTAATGCCAAAAGTGATGGTGCAAATATGTTGGATTTGAATCATCTTGAAAAACTCCTAGTAAATCTTGTAGCCATTAGAGCAACAGTAAAAAGCTTATAAGATTAGTTTTTAATCTTTAATTTTATTTTTTTGCTCTATGCTGTTAAACCCATATTTATCAATCAGATAAACAAGTGCGGTCATCGTAGCTGCACCCAATTCTAACTCTCGTTTGTTCACAGCGTCAAAAGTATCATTTGCTGCATGATGATGATCAAAATAACGTTGGGAGTCCGGTCGAAGACCAGCTAAAACGAGATTCTTATTTTTCAGTGGACCAATATCAGCTCCACTCCCACCTTTTTTAAAATAGTGTATGAGATAGGGTTCAAAAAGTGGTTTCCAATTTAGGATTTGATTGATTTTATAATCTGGACCGTCAAATGAAAATCCTCTAGGTGTAAATCCCCCAGAATCACTTTCCAAAGCAAAAATGTGCTTTTCACCCTTTCTCTTAGCAATCTCAGCATATTTTCGACCACCACGTAAGCCGTTTTCCTCATTCATAAAAAGAACAACTCGAATGGTTCTTTTTGGGCGTATACCAGTTTCTTTTAAAAGACGTAGAACATCCATGGATTGTACGCAACCTGCTCCATCGTCATGAGAACCATCACCTAAATCCCAAGAATCCAAATGTCCTCCTACAACTATAATTTCGTTGGGGTATTGACTTCCTGTTATTTGCCCTATGACATTGTACGATTGAACATCTTTAAGTTGCTTGCAATTTTGTTTGAAATAAAACTTAACTTTTGGGTCAATTTTTAAAATACCACTTAGACGCTCTGCATCGTTAGTACTGATGGCAGCCGAAGGAATACGCTCATTAACAGGGGTATTGCCATAGGACATTGCTCCAGTATGTGGTAAATCATCCAAACGCAGGTTCATAGACCGTACAATAGTCCCAACAGCGCCTAATTTGGCAGCTTCTTTGGCGCCGTCATAGCGCTGGTCAACACAACCTCCATAGGCCTCAAATGTTGAAATCAAATCGGCTTGCATAGGCCTATTGAAAAACACAATTTTGCCCTCCACATCGGCACGATTCAATCTGTTTAAATCTTCTATTCCTTGAACTTCTATAAGCTCAGCTTTTAGTCCTTCAGGTGGCGTGGAAACAGAACCCCCTAAGGCACAGAGATTAACAGGAATTGTTTTTCCTGGCGCAGTTTCTATATAGGCAAATTCAGGATTTCCACGCACCCATTTCGGTACCAGGACAGGCTGTAACCAGACTTTATCTAATCCCAATTTTTCCAACTCTTCCTTGGTGTATTCTACAGCTAACTCAGCATTTAATGATCCGGACAGCCGTCCACCGATTTCGTTAGACAAGTACCTTAGCCATTCATAGCTTTTACCATTAGTCAGAGATGTGCTGTATATGCTTTGAAGTTGAGCAGCATCGTCTTGAGCGGTGCCAATAATACTCAATAAAATGAAAACTAATATTATCTTATTTTTCATAAAAGGAAATAAGGTTGATTTAAATTAAAGTTTGCTTGCAAAAGTACGAACATCATTCTCTGATATTTCATTTGATCCCAGAATGATAAGACGTTCAACTACATTGCGTAACTCTCGAATATTTCCAGTCCAATTGTACCCTTTCAAAAGTTTTAGTGCAGCAACAGAAAAATCTTTTTTTATGGTGCCTTGTTCAGAGGCAATCTTTGCACTAAAAAAATCTACCAAAAGAGGAATATCATCACGCCTGTCGTTGAGAGATGGTACATTGATTAGTATAACTGCTAGACGGTGGTACAAATCTTCCCTGAAACGTCCTTCTGAGATTTCTTTTTTTAGGTCTTTGTTGGTTGCTGCAACAACACGAACATTGACATTGATATCTTTATCATTTCCAACGCGCTGTATTTTGTTTTCTTGAAGTGCGCGTAAAACTTTAGCTTGAGCAGACAAACTCATATCACCTATTTCATCCAAAAATAAAGTGCCTTTATTTGCTGCTTCAAATTTCCCTGCTCTGTCCTTTTGGGCACCCGTAAAAGCGCCTTTGATATGACCAAAAAGCTCACTTTCAATAAGTTCGCTTGGAATAGCAGCACAATTGACTTCTACCATGGGCCCGTTAGAACGTTCACTCTTTTGGTGTAACCAATGAGCCACAAGTTCTTTACCAGTCCCATTGGGGCCAGTAATGAGGACACGCGCTTCTGTAGGGGCTACCTTTTCAATTATAGATTTTATCTTACTAATGGCAACACTATCTCCAACCATTTCATAGTTCTGACTTATTTTTCGCTTCAAACGCTTATTCTCTACAACCAATTCTTTACGGTCGAGAGCATTTCTTATCGTGTTTAAAAGTCGATTTAAATCCGGTGGTTTAGAAATGTAATCATATGCGCCCAAGCGCATCGTATTTACAGCAGTGTCTAAATCACCATGACCAGATATCATAACGACAGGGATTTCAGGTTTGATTTTCTTTGCCGCTTCGAGTACCTCAACACCATCCATTTTTGGCATTTTGATATCACATAAAATTAGATCAAAATCTGATTTTTTAATAGCCTCAGTACCCGCGAGTCCATCCTCAGCCTCAAATACTTGGTAGTCTTTACTTTCCTCTGTCAAAATTTTGACGAGTACACGGCGGATCGCTTCTTCATCCTCAATGATTAATATTTTAGACATAATTTAATTGCATGCTTAGTCAAAGGTAAAAATTAATATTTTAACCATTTTATGAGATCTTTATAACTTGGTTTTTTTCCATGCATCAAAATACCAACACGATAAATCTTCGCAGCAATCCATACAGTTACTAAAAATGAAAAAATAAGAACGGATAAGGACAAAATTTGCTCCCAAATTGGAACACCAAAAGGAATTCGGATAAGCATCACAATTGGAGATGTAAATGGGATATATGAAAAAACAACCGAAATAGTACCGTGCGGGTCTTCCAGGGCCGTGAAAAAGCCAACATAAAAACCAACAACCAAAAGAATCACAACCGGCATTAAAAACTGCTGTGTATCTGTTTCATTGTCTACTGCTGCGCCAATTGCTGCATATAGGGAACTGTACAGTAAATAGCCTCCAACAAAAAATAATACAAATGCAACAATCAAATTAATCAAAGGTAAAGAATGAAGTTCTGCGATTAGAGCTTGAAGCTCAGAGTTTGCATTAACATCGGAAACTGCAGCAGTGATCATCTCTTGTTGAGGATTTGCAGATAAATCAATACCAAAAAAACTAGAGGCAGCGAAAGATAAAATAGCGATCAAAATGACCCAAATAGCAAATTGAGTAATACCAGCCAATGAAGTTCCAAAAATTTTACCCAGCATCAACTGTAGAGGTTTAACGGAGGAAATTATAACCTCTATAATACGGCTTGACTTCTCTTCAATAACACTGCGCATTATTAAATTTCCGTAAATTATGATAAACATAAAAAGCAAATAACCAGCAGCACCTCCAAATACTAACTTTAAAAAACTGCCAGCCTTCGATGTCTTAACACCTTCAAAATCTTCTTGATTAATATTGACATAAGTCTTGGAGGCGGAGATTTTACTCAAATCAACTCCCATTTTCTTTAATTTGAGTTCACCAATTCGTTTTTCAATTTTAGATTCTAAGCTTGAGATTAATGATAAAGAAGGTGATTCTTTCGAATAAAATTTAATTTTTTCAGAAACATCCTCTAAAGCTAAATCTGGAACGTGTAAAAGGCCATAAGCATTATTACTATTGGACGTAGTCTTTGCATCTTCCAAATCCATGCCGTTGAGCGATTCGTATAAAATTTGATCACTCGAAATAAGTGCTTCGCTCAAGATACCCGATTCATCCAATACAGAAATTGTACGAACTTTTTCATTATTTACACTTGTAAGGTAAGCAATTAAAGAAAGAAGCGCTACGATGAATAAAGGACTTAAAAACGTCATGAGAATGAACGACTTGTTCTTCACTTTAGCCAAATATTCTCGCTTGATAATTAAAGGTAAGTGGTTCATACTAATTGTTTTTTACAGTTTGAATAAAAATATCATTTGCAGTAGGAATGACTTCTACAAAATGATTGATTTGAGCATTGGTATTTAAAAAGGCAAGTAGATCTTTTGGCGTGTCGCCAGCGCCTAACTGAATAATTAATTTCAAATCATCTTCAAGAGATTTGAAGTCAGCTAAACTCACATCAAAACGACTTGAAATTTGTTTTTTTAAATGAGCTGAGTTTGTCGATGACAAGCCCACTTCAAAGGTGTTGGTTTTATGATTGCGTTTGATGTCGTTGAGGTTACCATCAAGTATTTTTTTCGACTGATGGATCAAAGCAATGTGATCGCAAAGCTCTTCAACAGATTCCATTCGGTGCGTCGAAAAAATAACTGTTGCGCCTTCAGCTCTAAGTTGGAGTATTTGATCTTTTATAAGATTAGCATTAATCGGATCAAAACCAGAAAATGGCTCATCAAAAATAAGCAACTTTGGCTGATGTAAAACCGTTACTATAAATTGAATTTTTTGTGCCATTCCTTTAGAAAGTTCCTGAACTTTTTTGCCCCACCAATCCCCAATTTCAAATTTATCAAACCAGTAGTTCAGGCGTTTTTTTGCTTCACCATAGGAAAGTCCCTTAAGTTGAGCTAAATATAATGCCTGTTCACCTACTTTCATCGACTTATAAAGCCCTCGTTCCTCTGGCAAATAACCAATGTATCTTATGTCGTCTGGACTTAATGGTTTACCATCCAAAATCACTTGGCCATTATCTGGCATAGTGATTTGATTAATTATGCGTAAAAGGGTGGTTTTTCCAGCACCATTGGGCCCTAAGAGACCAAAAATACTGTGCTTTTTTATCTGAATCGAAACATCGGAAAGAGCTTGAAATTCCCCGAATTTTTTGGAAATATTTGTAGCTTCAAGAATATTATTCATATTGGTAGAGGTTTATTGTAAGACGTGCTTAGAAACGTTTCGTTACACTGTAAATCTAAAAAAAATATGAGAAATTACACTTGAGCTACAGAAAATTAATCCTGCGTCATGAAAACATATCCTTTACTTTTTCAAAGAAGGATTTATCTGACTGCTCCGGCTTGGGTACAAAATGTTCATTTTCGCGCATTTTTTCAAAAAATGATTTTTGCTCTTTGTTCAGCGTTTTTGGAGTCCAGACGTTGATGTGGACTAACAAATCTCCTTTGTTGTAACCATTGATATTTGGAATTCCTTTTCCGCGCAAACGAAGAATTTTTCCGGACTGCACGCCCGCTTCAATCTTTAGCCTGACTTTTCCAGTCACTGTATCGATTTCCACTGAGGAGCCCAAAATAGCGTCTGGTAAACTAACATATAAATCGTAATGTAAATTATCGCCCTCTCTTTGTAATTTAGGGTGTGTTTCTTCACTAATTGCAACAAGTAAATCTCCAGAAATTCCATTTCCAGGTGCAGCATTTCCTTTTCCGGAAACTTTGAGTTGCATACCGTCTTCAACACCAGCAGGGATTTTTATAGAGACCGTTTCCTCTTCAACGACAAAACCATTAGCATCAGCATTGGCGGGACGATGGTCAATAATCTGACCGGAACCGCCACAAGTATTACACGGCGAGGCGGTTTGCATACGACCAAGAATAGTATTAGTCACGCGCATCACTTGCCCAGTACCATTACAAGTACCGCAGGTTTTGTAAGTTACCCCTTTTGCTTGTTTTTTGCGCTTAACTTTAATCTTTTTCTCTACACCATTAGCAATTTCCTCAAGACTAAGTTTAACTCGAATTCTTAAGTTACCTCCTCGTACAGTTCTTTGGCGTTGTCCGCCAAATCCACCAAATCCGCCACCACCACCGAAGGCACTTCCGAAAATATCGCCAAACTGACTAAAAATGTCATCCATATTCATAGAGCCACCTCCAAAACCTCCTGCTCCCTCAAAAGCTTGATGCCCAAATTGATCGTAACGCGCCTTTTTGTCAGCATTACTCAAAACCTCATAGGCCTCAGCAGCAACTTTAAACTTTTCCTCAGCAGACTTATCGTCTGGATTTTTATCAGGGTGGTATTTAATGGCCATTTTTCTATAGGCCTTTTTAATCTCTGCCGCAGAGGCATTTTTACTCACCCCTAATACTTCGTAATAATCCTGTTTTGCCATGAATTAATGGAATTTTTTATTGTCCAATGACTACTTTTGGGAAACGAATCACCTTTTCCCCTAATTTATACCCCTGTTCAATGATGTCTATTACCTTTCCTTTTAAATCCTCAGTTGGTGCAGGAATTTGAGTAACGGCTTCATGATCATCGGCGTTAAAATCATCACCCTTTTGAACTGCTATGATGCTGAGTCCCTTTTGTTGTAATGTGTTGTTTAATTTATTCTGAATCAATTCTACTCCTTTAGATAGTTCTGATTCTTTATGCTTCGAAATTTCTAACATGGCACGATCAAAATCATCCAAAACAGGCAATAGTGCCTGAATAACGTCTTGACTAGCAGTAGAAAACAACTCTACACGTTCTTTAGAGGTACGACGCTTATAATTTTCAAATTCAGCGAATAGACGTAAAAACTTATCTTTTTCTTGAGCTAATTCTTCTTTAAGCTGATCTTCAACAGAAATTTCTACTTCCGGCCCTTTTTGATCCTTTTCTTTTGCTTTTTGCTTTGTTGCCTTTTTGGTCATTTTAAAACATGTTATTTTATTTGGTTTAATGAAGGCAAAAGTACTGCCATTTTGTACATAATGTCATAATGTCACAAAAAAAATTTAAAAAAGTTATCTTGAGTAGGTATAATATATTAAATCAAAAGGTTATCTACAGCTGCTGACAATTCGTGATATGTAAACTTGAACCCTGTTGATTGTATTTTTTTTGAACAAACACGTTGGCTCTCAAGCACCACAGAACTCATACTGCCAAATATTAGTTTGAGCATAAATTCCGGAATATTAGGTAGGAATAGAGGTTTCTTTAAAACTTGTGCAATTGCTTTTGTCAATTCAACTTGCTGAACAGGGTTTGGTGCTACAGCATTGTAAACACCTTCTAATCTCGATTCAAAACTATGGATAAAAAGACGCACTAAATCGTCAATATGAATCCATGACTGCCATTGTTCTCCTGATGCAAGAACTGCACCATAATATTTTTGAATGGGTGTTGCTATTTTTGGAAGAGCGCCTCCTTTGTTATCCAGTACTATTCCGATACGCAACAAAGTAGTTTTGATGCCCATTGATTGAAATTGATGCGTTGCAGCCTCCCACTGCTGAACAACGTAACTTAGGAATGAAGACCCTGCAGAATTGATGTTTTTTTCTTCGTAATAATGTGTTTTTGAATCTGGGTAAATTCCTATGGCACTGGCCGAAATAAGTTGTTTAATATTGATTTTATGTTCTCTAATAGCATTAGCTAAGGTGTTTAATGATTGCACCCTACTATTTAATATCGAAGATTTTGTTGATTTAGTCCAGCGCTGAGCAATTGGGCTACCGGCAAGATTAATTACAGTAGTTACTTTATTAAAACATTTTGAATCAATTTTATTGGATTGTGGATTCCAAAAAAAGTAATGGATGTCATTATTTGAACCCAACAATCGCTTTTGAGTAGTTAGAACATTTATTTCGTATCCTTGATCTAGCAAGACCTTGGTGAGTGTTTTTCCCACCAAACCCGTTGCTCCTGTAATCAAAATAGTTTCAGCCATCGAGCAAAATTATTGATTACTACGCCAGAGTTGTGTTAAAAAATGTGCTTTAACAATTATTTATGCTTATTTGGTTAAAAAATCAAGGCCTAATAAGCTTAGGCTGGCCTTGAAGCCCTTAGCATTTCTCTTTTTCCCGGTGGTCCAGGCAGTCGCTCAACCACGAATCCTACTTCTTGCATGGAACGGCGCACACTACCTTTTGCCGAATAAGTAACTAAAATTCCATTAGGACGCATTGATTTGTACACACGTTCGAACATATCCGTCGTCCATAGATCTGGTTGAACACGAGGACCAAATGCATCAAAATAAACAACATCAAAGAGGTTAGATTCACTCAGCTCAGAAAAGAACTCCTGACGCTTATTAAGTTGAAAATTGGATGAAATTTTATGAGTTTGATTCCATGGGATTTCATGAAGTTGATTAAATGTGATCGTAGAATCAAATAAAGCATCATAGTCGAGGGCCTCTAATTCCTTAACTGAAATTGGGTAGGCCTCAATTCCGTGATAACTAATTAATTTATGTTGAGCCATTTTATCAATTGCGGTAAGCATAGCATTAAGACCTGTGCCAAATCCAAGTTCCAAAACTGATAATTGGTTTCGATTTGGGTTATCATTCAAAAACTGATGCAAACCCATTTTGATGTAAACATGCTTGGCTTCTTCAAGCGCACCGTGTACAGAATGATACTGTTCACTCCACTCTTCAATTTGAATAGTTCTTGAGCCATCAGCAGTGGTAATAATGGATCGCTTCACTGCTCTTATTGATTAATTAAAACTCCGTCTGCTTCAAAGTTGTAAGAAACTTTAGGAGATACTATGGCGGCAATGTCTTCAGCAGAGGCACCAGCATCTTCTGCATAGTGGCGTAAATCTTCTATCGAGGTTTCTGAAAAAAATGCTTTTCCATTGACAATAACTTCACCGCTGGCATCTAAAGGCACAAAAAAACCATAATCTTTGAAGCGAACCATCATATCAGTTTCATTTGGCATAGATAAAGTCATCCAACATCCTTTTTTTGAACATACATCTTTGATATTCCCTTTAAGAGTCAATTGTAAAGTGTCACCAAAATTTATAATTTTTTCAGAAAACTGGTCTAGTGATAAAATTGAATCAGTTTCAAATCCATCTCCATATAAATCATAGGTTTTGGTTTGTAATTGAACCGGAATGCGGCTGTTTTGTTTTTCTTTACAAGAAAAAGCAAAAATAAAGGTAAATATGATGATTAGGCTTTTTTTCATTGATCGTCTGTTTGTTAAAAATCTAAAGATAATAACTTTTGGGAATGTTGTGTTTGTTCAGCAGTAATTTTAGTAATTTTGTATTAAATTTGATTCAGAAAAAAATAGAATGAGTTCAATAAAGACGACTAAAGTAAAACACTCAAAGCTAAATGAAATTGATTTTGAAAATTTAGGTTTTGGCAGTGTTTTTTCCGATCATATGCTTATATGTGACTACAAAAATGGTGCCTGGGGACAAGCTGAAATTATTCCGTTTCAGGCAATGTCACTAATGCCTTCCGCTAAAATTTTCCATTACGGGCAGTCTATTTTTGAAGGAATGAAAGCTTACAAAGACAGCAACTTAAATACATGGTTGTTTCGTCCTGAGGAAAATTTTAAAAGACTAAATAAATCCGCTAAGCGCTTGGCTATTCCTGAGTTACCTGAAGCAGTTTTTTTTGAAGGATTAAAAGCGCTCTTGGATGTAGATAACGATTGGATTCCCACAACTGCAGGAAGTTCTCTATATATTCGTCCAATTATTTTTGCAACAGGCGAAGGGTTTCACGCATCACCTGCGGACGGATACCGCTTTTTGATTGCTACGGCACCCTCTGGACCATATTTTTCTGGAAAAGTTAGTGTTCTTATTGAAGAAAAATACTCAAGATCTGCCAACGGCGGTGTTGGTTATGCAAAAGCAGGTGGTAACTATGCTGGTCAATTCTACCCTACACAACTGGCTATTGAAAGAGGGTATAATCAGGTAATTTGGACTGACGACAATACCCATCAATACATTGAAGAGGCCGGGGCCATGAATATCTTCATACGAATTAACGATACACTAATTACTGGTCCAACCAGTGATCGTATTTTAGACGGTGTAACACGAAAAAGTATTATTGATATTGCAAAATCAGAAGGGATTGCTGTAGACGTACGGAAGTTTACCGTTTCTGAAGTTATTGATGCGTCAAATAATGGAAGTTTAAAAGAAATGTTTGGTGCAGGAACAGCAGCTGTCATTTCTCCAATATCGTCATTTGGCTTTAGAGAAAACGATTACGAGCTCCCCCAACTTGAAATATCTTATGCCACCCGGCTAAAACAACGTATTACATCGATTCAAACCAATACTGCCGACGATCCATTTGGTTGGCGATTTAAAGTATAATAACGTCGTTTGACTATTTGAGAATAGATGCTATGTTAGGCTTGAAATAATTTGGGCCTTTTAGAACTTTTCCATCTGCTCTATATATGGGTTGGCCATCTTCTCCAAGTTTACTCATATTACTGCGCTGAATTTCTTCAAAAACAGCTTCTATTTTATGTTGTAATCCATGCTCGATTATAGTACCACAAAGAATATAAAGCATATCGCCAAGAGCATCGGCAACCTCCACGAGATCATTATTTTGTGCCGCTTCAAAATACTCTTCATTTTCTTCTTTCATCAAATCAAAGCGCAACTGATTTTTTGCAGTACCTAAATCTGCTTTAGGAGCTGTTCTATAGCCAATTTTAAAAGCTTCGTGAAAGCGTTGGACGGCTTGTATTTTATTTTTCATCTATTTATTTTTTTGTAATTTTGAAAAAGAATTCATCTATAAAAATACATAAATATGTTCAGTCAAGGACAACTTCTTTTTGGAATTGTTTTCGCAATTGTTTTCGCAATTGTCATTTTTATAACTTATAAAAAAGACGCAGCACAAAATCAAAAATACTACAAAGGAAGTCTTTGGATTCTTACACTTTTTATTGCATTTATTTTAGGCATTGCAGCAATTAAATTTCTTTTAGGGTACTAAAAAAACCACCTATTATATTTAATAAGTGGCTCTTTGTAATAAATTTTAAACAATTACTTAATTTACATTAGGTAGAAAGTTATAATGTTCCACATAGTAAAGCATTTGACTAGCGAAATCTTTTGCGTAGTTTACATTTATCGCTGTAATGGCACCATTTTCATCTGTTACAGGCTCCAGGACAGGGTTGACAAAACCGCCATAAGGAGCAGACTTAAATTGTTTGTTTCTCTCCAATACCTCAGCGTGAATTTCTTGATCAACCTTTACTCCGTATCCTTCAACAAGCGCTTGAACTGCCTCAAAATCGCCTTCAGATTTGATGCGCTGCGTTTCTCTTAATAATTGCCCAAACAGCTCGTGAAGTTTATCATAATCGTTAATATTAAAATAGGTTTTACCATCTCTAGTTACTTTTTCAATAACATTGTCTTTTTGTCCTTTTTCAAGAGCCCAAGCACTTACCCATTGTCGGTTGCGCATATGCGCTTCTTCAACATCATCCCCGAGATCCAATCTAATAAGCTGAGTCATCAGCCCATTTCTTATGTATCCATCAAAAGCCGCCCTACCAACAGCTTTCCAATCCTCTACTAAACCAAGTTCTTGAAGTTTTGAATCGTACAAGTAGTATAGCCCTACCAAATCGGCACGTCCTTCTTCTAGTGTTGATGCATAATTTTTTAGTGTTTCTTTTGTTTCGCCAACACCTGGATTCAATTGCCCAGATGCGTGACCAACGACCTCGTGAAGGGCAGTGTGGAGCTTATCGGCCAATTGTCCGTATTTTTTCTCAAGTTCATATTCTTCATCGTCGTGAACAAATTCTTTCAATCGCCCTGAACTCCCAGAGTTATTGTAAGCATTGATTATGTTACCCAAAGAAACAGACTTACTTCCCACTTCTGCACGAATCCAATTTGCATTTGGCAGGTTAACACCTATCGGAGTTGATGGTGAAGCGTCACCAGCTTCTCCTGCAACATTAACTGTCTTGTAACTTACACCAACTACATTTTTCTTTTTGTGCTCAGGCATTAATGGTGAATTATCCTCAAACCACTGCGCATTTTCAGAGAGCACAGCCATTTTAGCAGACATATCGAAATCTTTTATTTGAACAATTGTTTCGTAAGATCCTCTATACCCCAATGGGTCATTATAGACTTCAATAAAACTGTTGATGTAATCAATATTACCCTCAGTAGCAGCAGTCCATGCCACATTATAATCGTCCCAAGTTTGCAAATCTCCCGTTTTGTAATACGAGATGAGTAGTGCTAGAGCATCGCCTTGTGCTTTGTTTTCGGCTACCCCTTTTGCTAACTCCAACCATTTGACAATTTCATCAATAGCTGTTCCATAGAGCCCCCCAGATTTATAAACGCGTTCTTTGACAACTCCATTCTCTTTGACCAATTGTGAATTCAAACCAAAAGAAAGGGGCTTATTCGGATTGGGTGAAACTTTGGCTGCATAAAATGTTTCTACATCATTGTTGGTAATGTCTGGCCCATAAAAATTAACTGCTGATGCCAAAACATTATCTACGTCCTTTGCCTGATTGACTTTTTTAGCATCTTTTTCATTAAAGATTACATCAAACGCCTCTCCCTCTAAGGATGCTGTTGTTGCGTCGAGTAAAGATTTTAGATAGTCTTCTGAAAATTCAGGTTTTAATTTTGCATTGCTGTAATGATGGTGAATCCCATTACTAAACCAAACTCGTTTGAGATAGATTTCAAAAGCTTTCCAATTTTCAGTAGTCTTATCACCATTAAAAGTGGTGTAAATTGTTTCTAATGCTTGGCGGATTGTTAGGTTGTGCCTGTAGTTTTGATCCCACATAATATCTCTTCCAGAGAGACCCGCTTGCGTTAAGTAGTAAACTAATTTCTGCTCGTCTAAAGATAGGCTTTCCCAACCGGGTAATTGATAGCGTAATATTTTAAGATCAGCAAATTGCTCGACCATGTAAGGAAAATTTTCGACATCAACCTCGATGTACAAATCATCTGAAGATGACAACGTACTTTCTGTATTGCATGAAAAAAACAATTGAGCACATGCAAAAAAAATGAACATAAATTTATAAATAGGTTTCATAAGTAATGGTATTAAGATTTTGTTTGAATTATGAATGTGCACGAATATAGGTTTTTTTAAAAAAATAAAAAATTAATTTGTTGATGTGGCATAACAAAGAAAATTATAATTTAGTTTTGTAGTAGCTTTAAGAACATAATTTTTATCCTTTCAAAAAAAATTAAAACAGAAATAATATGAAATACGCTTTGCTGGTATTTTTGGGTGGTGGTGTTGGAAGTATGTTACGTTATCTTGTTGGAAAGGTGTTTCAAAGTCCATTGGGTACATTCCCAACCGCAACGCTATTTGTCAACATCATTGGTAGTATACTTATTGGGGTTTTTATGGGATTGGGGCTTAAAAATGGCGGCCTTTCTGAGCCCCAAACACTACTGTTGGTTACTGGGTTTTGTGGAGGTTTCACCACTTTTTCAGCATTTGCTTTAGAAAATCAAAATTTCTTAAAAACAGGAGATTATACTCAATTTTTGGTTTACACTATCGGATCTCTTTTTTTGGGCGTATTTGCAGTAATTTTAGGATTATTTATATCCAAAAATATTTGATATTACTTGAAGCGCTTTAAGCCTGCTCTAACTTCAATAGGAATATAATTTTGTCGAGGAACAATCGGGCAAGAGTACAACTCATTGTACACACAATAAGGGTTGTAAGCTGTATTGAAATCGAGCCATAAACTATCGCCTTTAGGAATCGTTAAGTCCATGTATCGTCCACCTCCGTAGGTAGTATTACCATTGGTATCGTCCAAAAAGGGAAGGAAAAGATAATCCGGTTTTGATGCTGTCGAGTCGATTCCTTGATACACATTTAGTTCTACATACTGGTTTAATAATTTGAAAGACAATACCCCGTAAATACGCTCCTTGGTCACTAAAGCTGTGGTGGTTTTCATGTCAAAATAATCAGAGTCGGGAGTTGGTGTTAGTTTAGCTTTAACCACAAAAACAGAGTCGATAGGAAAAAAAGAAAGGGAGGTGAACTCTTTCAAATCTTTGGGCTTCAATGGAGACCTTGAAGCATCCTTAAACTGTTCGTTCATTTTCTTTTGAAATTCAGAATTGTACTGTACAGGAATTTTTTTCTGAGTACAAGACAGAGCCACCAAGAACACACAAATAAAAAAAGAACTGAATTTTATAAACGCTGACATCAATTAAATTTTATCAATTGGATGATGTGCAACAACATTGGAGAGGATAATTTGTGTTTTTGTTTCGCCATAAGTTATAAGCTCATCAATGAATATTTCTAAATGCTTTTGATTCTCAAAAACAACTTCCATAACAATATTTTCATTTCCTGTAATCCTATAGCAGTTAATCACTTCTTTATAGGTCTTAACTTGATTTAGAAAAGGTTTGAGTCGTCCCATAAAAGCGCGAACTGTAATAAGTGCGCGGAGTCCATATCCTAAAGCACTATAATTAACTTGTGCCTTGTAGGCAGAAATAACTCCTAAGTCTTCCATCTTTTTGATACGTTCAGCTACAGCTGGAGATGAAATTCCGACTTGTTTTGCTATTTCAGTGTTAGAAATACGCGCATTTTTCTGAAGTAGGTTTAAAATTCTGGAATGAATAGAATCTAATTTCATTTTTAAATATATTTAGTTAAAAATAATAAAAAATTAAATAATTATTTTATTAAAACAATAATATTTAAATAAAAAAAACTGAAAAAAAATTTAATTTTACAATATTCCAATCTATTACAGATGCATAGTAGAACGTATTTAAACTTCAATTCAGCCTTCTACAAAAAGGCTTTAGAGATCAGCTATCTTTCAAAGAAGATTTCCGATTATCTAAATGCTGATTTGTCAGCGCTTTCAGATGATGGAACAGAAAATCCGAATATTTATTTTTCTGGTGACATCATTCAACAATCTGTATCATTATCATCGGAGGTTTTAAAAGCACAAAAAACTACTAAAGCCTCACAAAAATACGTTCACGCGCATACGTTGGAGTGGCTGACTTATCGAATGACTCAAAGCTGTAAACGCTTATCCAAATGCAATAGTGATGGCAGAGATTTTATTTTAATTTTAAAAAAAGAAATAAAGAAGTTTAAAAAACTTCAAAAACAATGGGTACTAAGCTTATAAGCAACTCATTATATATGAGATAGAATGGCATTCATTTTTTGTTGTAATTCTTTAGCATTTTGCGCGGCTTGCTCAGCAAAATCTAATCCATTGGAAGCATAAATAATCCCTCTAGACGAATTTACTAGCAAGCCAATATTAGAAGTAATTCCAAATTTACACACTTCTTCTAAACTTCCTCCTTGGGCACCAACGCCAGGCACCAATAAAAAGCTGTCGGGAACAATTTTCCGAATGGATTTAAAATATTCTGCCTTTGTAGCACCAACAACGTACATCAAGTTTTTGGCATTTACCCATGTTCTGGAAGTTTCTATAACCGACTGATATAATGGCTTAGCATCTGTATTTAGAGTTTGGAAATCATGCGCGCCAGGATTTGAAGTCAATGCCAACAGAATAGTATGTTTATCTTCAAATTTCAAGAAAGGTTCTATTGAATCCTTACCCATGTAAGGCGCTGCTGTAACACTATCGAATCCTAAATCTTCAAAAAATGCTTTAGCATACATGTGGCTTGTATTTCCAATGTCTCCGCGCTTTGCATCGGCTATTGTGAAGATTTCAGGGTAATAAGTGTTTAAATAATCAATGGTCAAACTCAAAGCTTCCCATCCTTCTTCTCCATAGGCTTCATAGAACGCAATATTTGGCTTGTACGCTACGCAAAGGTGCTGTGTAGCTTGAATAATGGCTTTATTAAATTCAAAAATTGGTGATGAAAAACCTAAAAGGTGTGTTGGGATTTTAGACTTGTCAACATCTAATCCAATACATAAAAAAGAACGTTTTCTTTTAATTTCTGAAATTAGTTTGTTGGTATTCATTAGAATTATATTAAATCTGAATCAGCCTTAAGTTTCTCAGTGTTTTCCGCCAGCATTAGCTCATCTATAATTTTTTGCACATCGCCATTGATAATATTAGAGAGATCATACAAGGTCAATCCAATTCTATGGTCTGTGACCCGACCTTGAGGGTAATTATAAGTTCTTATTTTTGCGCTGCGGTCTCCAGAGGATACCATACTTTTTCGCTTCTCAGAATCAGCAGCTTGTTTTTTAGCCAATTCCATCTCATATAGTCTGGAACGCAAAACTTTGAGGGCTTTTTCTAAGTTTTTATGCGATGATTTTTGATCCTGGCAACTGACAATCATTCCTGTAGGCTCGTGATGTAGCTTAATGGCAGAATAAGTTGTATTGACCGATTGTCCACCGGGTCCAGTTGAAGTTGTGCGCTCTATGCGCACTTCTGCCATATCCAATTCGACATCAAACTCTTCGGCCTCGGGCAGAACAATTACCGATGCAGCACTTGTATGCACACGTCCTTGTGTTTCGGTCTGAGGAACCCGTTGGACTCTGTGTACTCCTGCCTCGAATTTCATAGTTCCGTAAACATCGGCTCCTGAAACTTCAAATATGATTTCTTTATAACCTCCTGAGGTCCCTTCATTAAAGTCTACCACATCAACTTTCCAGCCTTTAGACTCGCAATATTTTGTATACATTCTATGCAGGTCCCCGGCAAAAATACTGGCTTCATCTCCTCCAGTACCTGCACGTACCTCTACAACAACATTTTTAGCATCCTCAGGGTCTTTAGGGATTAAAAGAAACCGAATTTCATCTTCAATTTCGGGTAATTTTTCTTTAGCCTCTTCAAGTTGCATTTTTGCCATTTCCACCATTTCAGAATCACTGCCATCAGCTATGATTTCCTGAGCTTCGTTGATGTTTGACGTAAGCTCTTCATAGATTTCTCCGCGCTCTAGAATTTTCTTTAGGTCTTTATATTCCTTATTAATTTGAACATAACGTTTTTGATCGGAAATAATATCTGGTTGAATAATAAGATCACTCACTTCGTCGAAGCGCTGTCTTATGATTTGAATTCTTTCTAACATGGAATATAAATATTGAAACAAAAATACTACTTTAAGGCGAAATGAGCCTTAAAATCTAATATTCAAACGTACCGAAATCACTTTTAATAGTTAATTTTTTGGTTGTTGAAGCTTCAACACGACCTATAATTCGGGCATCAACATCAAATTTTGAGGCGATTTCTATAATGTGCTCTACAATTTCTGGCTGCACATACAGCTCCATTCTATGACCACAGTTAAACACTTGATACATTTCTTTCCAATCTGTTTTGGATTGCTCCTGAATCAATTTAAATAGAGGAGGGATTGGAAACATATTGTCTTTTACAACGTGTAGTTCATCAATAAAATGAAGTATTTTTGTTTGAGCACCTCCGCTACAATGAACCATACCATGAATGGACTCTAAGGCGCAATTATCTAAAATAGATTTGATGATTGGTGCATATGTTCGTGTCGGAGAAAGTACTAATTTCCCAGCGTCAATAGGTGAATTTTCAACAGAATCAGTTAGTTGAACTTGTCCAGAGTAAACTAAATCTTTGGGTACTGCGGCATCAAAAGTCTCGGGGTATTTTTGAGCAATATCCTTGTGAAAAACATCATGTCTGGCAGAGGTCAACCCATTACTACCCATACCGCCATTGTAATGGTTTTCGTAAGAAGCTTTCCCAAATGAAGCCAACCCAACAATAACATCTCCGGGACGAATATTAGCATTATCGATTACAGCGCTGCGCTTCATGCGAGCTGTAACAGTAGAATCTACAATTATAGTACGTACTAAATCTCCAACATCAGCTGTTTCACCACCCGTTGAATGTATTGTGACACCATGGCTTTTTAAGTCAGAAATCAACTCTTCAGTGCCGTTTATAATTGCGGAGATTACTTCACCAGGAATTAAGTTTTTATTGCGCCCAATTGTTGATGACAACATAATATCATCCGTTGCACCAACACAAAGCAAATCATCAATATTCATGATTAGGGCATCTTGAGCGATTCCTTTCCAAACAGAAAGATCCCCGGTTTCTTTCCAATAAGCATAAGCTAGAGAACTTTTTGTACCAGCTCCATCGGCGTGCATAACCAAGCAATACTCTTCATCATTAGTTAGGTGGTCTGGAACAATTTTGCAAAATGCTTTAGGAAATAGACCCTTGTCAATGTTTTTTATAGCATTGTGAACATCTGTTTTCGATGCTGAAACACCGCGTTGCGCATAACGTTGACTAACCTCTTTTCCCATAGATTTTTATGAATTGCAAATGTAATACAGTATTTAATGTTTTGACATAAAATCGTCTAAAAAATTTTACGCACTACCTAGTAAATAATAATTCTCTGTATTTTGGTAATGGCCAAAGCTCATCATCAATTAGCAATTCTAGTTTATCACAGCTGTAGCGAATATCATCAAAAAGTGGTTTTACTTTTGTGCAATACATTTCAGCTTTTTTAATAGAATCTGTAACAACATTGGCTTTCTTTCTTTCATTGATCATGGCCGTCACTTCAGAATTTATTGATTCAATATAAGTCGATATGTCTTTAATTAAAATCAATTGTTCACTGGCGTACTTTTTAAAGTCTTTTCCATAAATATCCTTTAATCCTCGAACATTACTGATGAGTATATTTTGATATTTTACAGCAGTTGGAATAATATGATTACGAGCCACATCACCAAGCACTCTACCTTCAATTTGAATTCTATTAATGTAATCTTCAACTTCAATTTCGTAACGGGCCTCTATTTCAGTTTTGTTCATAACGCCTAGACTTTCATACAATGCGACAGTCTTTGGCGCGATCTTAATTTTCAAAGCTTGCGGAGTGTTTTTATTATTACTTAAACCCCGTTTTTTTGCTTCTTTTTGCCATTCATCCCCATAACCATTACCCTCAAATAAAATAGCTTTAGAAGTTTTGATGTATTCGCGCAATACATTAAAAATAGCTTCATCTTTTTTAAGTCCTTTTTTGTCAATCAAAACATCAGCTTCAGCCTTAAAGTCGATAAGTTGCTTCGCAACTATAGTATTAAGTACCGTCATAGGGTTGGCACAATTGGCTGTTGAGCCTACAGCACGAAATTCAAACTTATTACCAGTAAAAGCAAATGGAGAGGTTCGGTTTCTATCGGTATTGTCCAAAAGTATTTCTGGAATTTTACCAACAACATTAAGTTTTAAATCTGTTTTTTCTTTTGGGGATAATTTTCCTTTCGTCACTCCTTCTAATTCACCTAATACTTTTGTTAGCTGCGCCCCAATAAACACAGACATAATAGCTGGTGGGGCTTCATTAGCGCCCAACCTGTGGTCATTGCTTGCAGAAGCTATTGAAGCACGTAACAGTTCTTCATTATCACATACGGCTTTGATAGTATTAATGAAAAATGTTAAAAATTGTAAATTACTCATTGGGGTTTTACCTGGCGCCAAAAGGTTTATGCCTGTATCCGTACTTAAACTCCAATTGTTATGCTTTCCAGAACCATTGACACCAGCAAAGGGTTTTTCATGAAACAAAACTTTAAAATGATGACGATCGGCCAATTTTTTCATAAGGTCCATAACTAGCGAATTGTGATCGACAGCGAGATTAGCTTCTTCATAGATAGGTGCTAGTTCGAACTGATTTGGTGCAACTTCATTATGACGTGTTTTTACAGGGATACCCAGAAGAATGGACTCTTTTTCTAGATCTCTCATAAAGTTAAGAGCTCGGTTGGGTATGGTCCCAAAGTAATGATCATCAAGCTGCTGACCTTTCGCCGAAGAATGGCCGAGTAGGGTCCGCCCAGTTAATTCCAAATCAGGCCGTGCAGCAGCTAAAGATTTATCAATTAAAAAATATTCCTGTTCCCAACCTAGGGAGGCAGATACTTTTTTTACATTTTTATCAAAATAACGTGCTACAGAAGTAGCGGCATCATCTACAGCATGAAGAGCCCGTAAAAGTGGGGTTTTAAAATCCAGTGCCTCTCCAGTGTAGGCTACAAAGACTGTTGGAATGCATAAGGTTGTACCAAAAATAAACGCTGGAGAGGTGGGATCCCATGCTGTATATCCACGAGCCTCAAAAGTATTTCTAATTCCACCATTAGGAAATGAAGAGGCGTCGGGTTCTTGTTGAACCAACTGATTTCCTTCAAATTGTTCTATCGAGTCGCCAGGACCGATGGTTTCAAAAAAAGCATCATGTTTTTCAGCAGTTGCTCCAGTAAGCGGTTGAAACCAATGAGTGTAATGAGTAACTCCTTTGGTCATGGCCCATTCTTTCATAGCTGATGCGATCTGATCGGCAATATCACGACTTATGGTTTGATTTTTTTCTATTGCTGTAGATAAATTCTTAAATGTAGCTTTAGGCAATGAACTGCGCATAGCTGTTATACCAAAGACATTGGATCCAAAAACCTCGGATCGTTTGGGGTTCTCTTGAACAGAAACAGTAGCTCTATTCATTGAGGTTTTCAATGCATGAAATCGTAGAGTTGACATAATAAAAGGATTTAAATTCTACACAAAATTAACTGTATTGGCATAAAAAAAAGCTTCAGATTCGAATTTTTATTAACAATTTAAACAATAAAAGAACTAAAAATTATTGATTTTTTGGATATACCCCAAAAAAAATAGGGTATACATAAAAAAAGCATATATGTTAATAAATTGAACCCTTATTTTACATGACCAAAATAGCTAATTAATATATTTGTGAAAGAATTTTTTTAATTAAAATTAAACGTACAATTATGTCAAAATCAAAATTAGAATACATTTGGTTAGATGGGTACTTCCCAACTCAGAACATGAGAAGCAAAACCAAAGTTGAAGAGAATTTTAGTGGGAAATTAGAAGATTGCCCTATTTGGTCTTTTGATGGATCATCGACGAGACAAGCAGAAGGTGGTTCTTCTGACTGTTTACTTAAACCTGTAGCTATCTATCCAGATCCAGCCAGAAGAGATGGTTATTTGGTCATGACTGAAGTGCTAAACGCAGATGGTACGCCACATGAATCAAATGGAAGAGCGACAATTGATGATGAAGATGATGATTTCTGGTTTGGATTTGAACAAGAATATTTCATAATGGATACCAAAACACAACTTCCTCTAGGTTTCCCTGTAGGTGGTTATCCTGCACCTCAAGGAATGTATTACTGCTCTGTGGGCGGAAAAAACACTCACGGCAGAGATCTTGTTGAAGAGCATGCAAATCTATGTATCGATGCTGGATTGAACTTTGAAGGCATCAATCAAGAAGTTGCTTCAGGACAATGGGAATTCCAATTGTTTGCCAAAGGGGCGCAAAAAGCAGGTGATGAGATTTGGGTAGCACGCTACCTTCTCGATCGTCTTACTGAGAAATACGGATACTACATCGACTACCATCCAAAACCTTTAGGTAAAGATATGGACTGGAATGGTTCTGGAATGCACGCTAACTTCTCAAACACAACCTTAAGAACATGTGGATCTCAAGAAGTTTATGAGAAAATTTGTGAGTCATTCAGACCTGTTGTTAAGGAACATATTGCTGTTTATGGAGAATTTAACGACCAACGTTTGACTGGATTACATGAAACGGCTTCAATTAATGATTTCTCTTACGGGATTTCAGACCGTGGTGCGTCAATAAGAATTCCTATCATAACTGTAGAAAAGGGATGGAAAGGATGGTTAGAAGACAGACGTCCTGCTTCAAATGGAGATCCATACAAAATTGCAGCACGAATCATCAAAACAGTCAAATCTGCAAAGATATAAATTTAGATTGTGTCATAATTTCCAAAGCGGTTGCAGCAAGCAACCGCTTTTTTTTATATATTTGAATGAGAATAGAACCCAAATCTAATCTTCCATACCAAAAAGTACAGTTTATTAAATTACAAAAACGTTTCTGATATTTATTTCAGCAATGTGATTTTTTTAAATACTTAACCTAAAATCATGAAACAAAACCTCAACAAAATGATGTGCCTGGATTTATATCTTTCAGGAAATGAAAACATTACTGAATTATCCTATAAAAACTCAGTTTTAGACAACCAGTTAAAAACCTTACCATTAATTAGCTGGGATGTATTTAGCGAACGTTATTTCATAGAGTTAAATAAGGCAAAAAGAGCAATGGACATAAGAAAAATCAAGGCGTATGCCAAACGCCACGGCTGGGAAAATAACCTAAACTCGATTTTTAAATCAAATGATTTTGAAGCTATCGTTTTAACAGATAAAAGTCAAACCATAATCTGGGTAAACGAGGGTTTTACAACCATGACTGGGTATTCCAAAAAAGAAACTTTGGGTCAATCACCACGCTTTTTACAGGGAAAGCGGACTTTTAAAAAAGCAATTTCAGAAATTGCTCGTAATTTAAAAAAAGGGGAGCCCTTCCGATCTACTTTAATAAATTACCGAAAAAACAAAACAGCTTACAACTGTGAAGTTTCTATCTATCCGATGTATAATAACAAAGAAACGACACATTATATTGCTTTAGAAAAAGAAGTTATTTAAGCGCTTACAAGTTACTTGCTACAGATTCAACTGCTGCAATAGTAAAATCCAAATCATCATAAGTCAATGCATCGGTGACGAACCAACTCTCAAAAGCACTTGGAGCAATGTACACGCCTGCAGCTAACATTCCGTGGAAAAATTTTTTAAATTGATCATTATTTCCATGAGCTGCGGATTCAAAATCAACCACAGGATTCTGTGTAAAATGAACAGAAATCATAGACCCAACACGATTAATGGTATGCGTAATGTTATGTCTTTTTAGAGCTTTTGATATACCTTGGTGCAAATAGGCTGTTTTTTCTGCTAATCGATCGTAAACCTCAGCATCTTTATTCAATACCTCCAAAAGTGCATAACCAGCAGCCATAGCCAAAGGATTTCCACTAAGTGTTCCTGCTTGATAAACAGGACCCTCTGGAGCTAAAAAAGACATAATTTCTTTAGAAGCTGCAAATGCACCTACAGGTAACCCACCACCAATCACTTTGCCAAAACAAATAAGATCCGCTTTTATTCCGTAAAGCTCTTGAACACCTCCTTTTGCCAATCGAAAACCCGTCATGACCTCATCAAAAATGAGTGTTGCTTTATATTCATCACACAATGCGCGTAGCCCTATTAAAAAACCTTCAGCAGGTGGAATACAACCCATATTGCCCGCCACTGGCTCTACAATAATGGCAGCAATTTGGTTCGGGTTAGATTCAAAAATATGTTTTACAGCATTCAAATTATTATAGGGAGCCAATAAAGTATCTTTTGCTGTCCCTTTTGTAACCCCAGGACTATTGGGGCTACCAAATGTTACAGCACCACTACCCGCTTGAATCAAAAAGGAATCTGAATGCCCGTGGTAACAGCCTGCAAATTTTATTATTTTTTCTTTTCCAGTGTATCCTCTTGCTAAACGAACTGCACTCATACATGCCTCAGTACCTGAGTTAACAAATCTGATTTTATCTACATTAGGAACCATAGAAATAGCTAAAGCGGCAATTTTGGTTTCGATTTCAGTAGGCATACCAAAAGAAGTTCCTTTTTTTGCTTTATCTACCACAGCGTTAACAACGGGCTTAAATGCATGACCCAAAATCATAGGACCCCAAGAATTAATAAAATCAATTAAGCGATTTCCATCTTCATCGTATATGTAAGCACCCTCGGCTTTTTTGACAAAAATTGGAGTCCCACCAACTGCTTTAAATGCCCGTACTGGAGAATTTACACCACCAGGGATGACGGCACTGGCTTCTTTGAATAATTGACTACTGCGTTGGTACTTCATAAGATTTAATTTGATCTAATTACAAGGGTTTGACCGATGTCTAATGCATTAGAATTAAGATTATTGGAAGACTTTATGTACTCTACTGTCGTGTTGTAACGCTTAGCTATTGAGTACAAGGTGTCTCCTTTTTGAACCCTGTGAGTCTGTAAAGTGTGGTCTCGTTCCTTTTTATTTTTCTTCTTCTTGTCAAAAATATCATAACGGTACAATTTGTAGCGTTCTATTAGACTAATAAGTTTTTTAGGGTACTGTGGATCAGTAGCATAACCCGCCTTTTTTAGGCCTCTAGCCCATGCTTTGTAATCCGTTATTTTGTGTTTAAACAAATCGGCATAGCGTTTTCTTTTTGCTAAAAACAAGGAATGATCTCTATACGATTGACTTGGATCATTATATTTTCTAAAACATTCTTGAGCTCGATCATCATCGTGGTAAATGCGGGGACCTGTCCAATCGTGACATTTGATTCCAAAATGATTATTAGCTTGCCGCGCTAAACGACCTTTACCGGAGCCAGATTCTAAAATCCCTTGAGCTAATGTGATACTAGCAGGAATACCATAAAGTTTCATTTCATGAATGGCAACAGCCTTAAAAAAAGAAATATAATCTTCTGTAGAGTTATAAGTAGGGGTTAAAATAATTGGTGGCGCATCCGGAGTCGCAATTGAAGGAATATTGACATTTACCTTGGTCTTTTGAGTACGATTTGTTTTCTTTCGAGCTCCACAACTCGATAGAAAAGTTCCTAGTACAACTAATATTATTACTTGCCTCATATAATTAATTCTAAATTATTTTTTTTCAAATAATCGTTCATTCCACTTATTCCCTGTAAACCTCCAGTATGAATGGCTAAAATCTTGGTAGATCTTGAAAAAAATCCTTTTTTAACTAAATCGTCAATACCAAACATCATTTTGGCTGTGTAGACAGGGTCTAAAGGAATTCCAAAGTCATTTTTAAACTGATTAATGAATTGAATCAATTCCTGATTGACTTTTGCATACCCACCAAAACTATAATCAGAACACAACTCCCAGTTAGAATGCTGTGCAAATTTACGAATATCTTCATTTAAAAATGCACCTTTCAAGGCTGGAAATCCAATTATTTTTTGATGAGGAAGACTAGAGTTAATCAGGCCTGAAATGGTGCCTCCTGTTCCTACAGCACAACAAATAACATCAAAATCTCGATCCTGTTCTGTTAAAATTTCCGAACAGCCACGAACAGCCTTAGCATTAGTCCCTCCTTCTGGAATAATATAGAAATTAGGGTATTTAATATTTAAACTTTTTAGAAAAGAAACTTCATTTTTGTTGCGGTACGCAGCTCGACTGATGAAGTCTAAATCCATACCAGAAGCCTTAGCATAAGAAAGGGTTGGATTTAAATCGATATCTTTAGCCAATTCCTCACCGCGAATAATACCAACCGTTGAAATATCGAGCAGCTTTCCGGCTGCAGCTGTTGCTGCTATGTGATTAGAAAATGCACCTCCAAAAGTTAAAACCCCTTCAAAACCTTCCCGAACAGCTGCCTCTAGGTTATATTTTAATTTCCTGAACTTATTTCCAGAAACTTCAGGATGAATTTCATATTCTGGCTTTAACCAGAGCTGAGAAGTTAATTTTATATTTTGTAACTGTTGAATATCAAGCATCAATGCAATTGTTGTCCTTAAAAGTGTAAAAATACTAAATCTTTGATGGGTTTTAAAACTGAGGCTCGCTCTATTTCAGACAATGAAAATGAGAAGTCATTAATTGAAAATTACACTATATTTGTTAAGAATGAACAGAAAAATTCCCATAGAAGACGGTGACTTTTATATGACTGCAGAGGGTTACCGCTGTTTTACGGAACAGTATCATTTGAAACGTGGATATTGCTGTCAAAGCGATTGCAGGCATTGTCCATACGGATTTAACACCTTCAGAAAAATAGAAAAGTAATGGTCATGAAGCAACAAACAAAAACTTTTGAAGATGAAATTTTGGAAGGAATCCCCAGCGAACTACCTAGCTCAAAACCACTAGATCCAACACGTAATCATGCCCCAAAACGTAAAGCAATCCTCAATGATGAAGAACAAAAATTAGCGCTTAGAAACGCTTTGCGCTATTTCGATAAAAAACTCCATCCCGATCTTATTATAGAATTCAAAAATGAACTAAAGGAATATGGCCGCATATACATGTATCGCTTTCGTCCAGAACACAAAATATATGCACGACCAATAGAAGCATATCCTGCCAAGAGCAAACAAGCCGCAGCCATCATGCTGATGATTCAAAATAATTTGGACGATGCCGTTGCACAACACCCTGACGAATTGATTACATACGGAGGTAATGGAGCTGTTTTTTCAAATTGGGCACAATACCGACTAACCATGAAGTATTTGTCTGAGATGAGCAACGAACAAACACTAGTCATGTATTCTGGGCATCCAATGGGACTTTTCCCATCACACCAAGGTGCACCTAGAGTTGTGGTAACTAATGGAATGATGATTCCCAATTACTCTAAACCAGATGATTGGGAGAAATTTAATGCCTTAGGAGTTACTCAATTTGGACAAATGACGGCTGGTAGCTATATGTACATCGGCCCACAGGGAATTGTGCACGGTACTACGATTACTATTTTGAATGCATTTAGAAAAATAAACAAATCACCTAATGGACATATTTTTCTTACAGCAGGTTTAGGAGGTATGAGTGGTGCACAACCTAAGGCCGGAAATATTGCTGGTTGTATTACCGTTTGCGCGGAAGTTAACCCGAAAGCCACACAAACAAGACACGCTCAAGGTTGGGTCGATGAAGTTATTGACAATATAGATGAGCTTGTAAAGCGTGTCCGACTTGCCAAAAATCAAAAGGAAGTGGTTTCTATTGCTTATCAAGGAAATGTGGTTGAAGTATGGGAAGCTTTTTATGAAGCTAATATTTATATTGAACTAGGAAGTGATCAAACCTCACTTCACAATCCTTGGGCAGGAGGATATTACCCTATGGGGCTCTCGTTAGAAAAGGCCAATGAAATGATGTGTAATCAACCGAATAAATTCAAAGAAATTGTTCAAGAAAGTTTGATACGGCATGCAAAAATCATTAAAAAACACAGTGCCCTAGGAACCTATTTCTTTGACTATGGAAATGCTTTTTTACTCGAGGCATCAAGAGCGGGAGCAGATGTCCTGAGAGAAAATGGCCAAGATTTTGTTTATCCGAGCTATGTCCAAGATATTATGGGTCCTATGTGTTTTGACTATGGGTTTGGGCCATTTCGCTGGGTATGTGCTAGTGGATCTGAGAAAGATCTTGCCAAAACAGATATTATAGCTTGTACTATTTTAGAGGAAATTAGCGCAACTGCACCCGCAGAAATTCAACAGCAACTAAAAGACAATATTAAGTGGATTAAAGGAGCTCAAGACAATAAATTAGTTGTAGGGTCTCAAGCGCGTATTCTCTACGCTGATGCAGAAGGAAGAATGAAAATTGCCTCTGCATTCAATACCGCTATTGCCAATGGAGAAATTGGTAGTATTATTTTAGGTCGAGATCATCATGATGTTTCAGGAACGGACTCTCCATACAGAGAAACCAGTAATATTTACGATGGATCAAAATTTACAGCCGACATGGCTATTCAAAATGTTATTGGTGATAGTTTTAGAGGTGCCACCTGGGTCAGCATTCACAATGGTGGCGGTGTTGGCTGGGGTGAAGTGATAAATGGGGGGTTTGGTATGGTTCTTGATGGTTCGTTAGACAGTGAAGAACGTCTAAAGTCAATGTTATTTTGGGATGTCAATAATGGAATTTCTAGACGAAATTGGGCGCAAAATAAAGGTGCTGCTTTTGCCATAAAAAGAGCTATGAAGCAAGAGCCTAAACTTAAAGTTACCCTCCCTAACAGCGTAGATGAGAATCTTCTGAATCAGATGTAACGAATTAAATTTTTTTATTATGAAACAATACATTTTGCCAATAACAATATTACTTTTGACTATGACGTCCTGTGATTCTGTTCGTGTTGCGGCAGACTATGACCGTTCTGTAAACTTCTCCTCCTACAAAACATTTGGATTTTTCAAAGAGGGCATAGATAAAGCAAAAGTTAGCGATCTAGACAAACGTAGAATCTTACGCGCAATCGAATCAGAACTTCTCGCCAAAGGGTTTACAAAATCAAAAACACCTGACTTATTAGTAAATATATTCACCAAAGAGCAGCAAGAAGTGAATGTATACAACCAAAACATTGGAATGTTCGGTTGGGGCTGGGGATGGGGCTGGGGATGGGGCTGGAACCCCTTGATGATGGGCGCTAATCAAGTGAATGTATCCACCACAACCAATGGTACACTTTTTATCGATTTAATTGATGCAAAAAACAAAGAACTCGTGTGGCAAGGAGTTGGCGAAGGCTACTTAAGTACTAGGATAGACAAAAAAGAAGAGCGCATCAAAAAATTCACAAGTTCGATACTAACAAAATATCCTCCTGAAGTGAATGATTAATTTGAAGCCTTAACATCCAACGCTTCCCGAAGCGTATTACCCATCAGCATAAATGCCATGACAAGGGCCATAATGCAAAGCCCAGGAATGATTGCCAAATAAGGCTGTCCTAAGACAATAGCATTGTAATGATTTTTAATCATAGCACCCCAACTTGCCATAGGTGGCTGAGCACCAATACCCAAGAAGCTTAATCCACTTTCGATGAGAATTGCCGCAGCAAAATTGGCTGCAGAAATAACAATAACTGGAGCCATAACGTTTGGCAAAATATGTCTTAGAATTATTCTGAAATCTGTCATACCTAACGCACGAGCCGCTGTGATATATTGTTGTTCTTTGACGCTCATTACTTCACCACGAACAACTCTAGCCACTTCCACCCACATTGTCAGACCTACAGCAATAAAAACTTGCCAATACCCTTTCCCCAAAGCCAATGTTATGGCAATAACCAACAAAAGTGTAGGTATAGACCAAGCCACGTTAATCAAAAACATAACAAAATCGTCTATCTTACCCCCGAAATATCCTGAAAGACTCCCCAAAAAAATTCCGATAATTAATGAAATAAAAACGGCTATGAATCCAATAAAAAAGGAGATTCTTGAACCAACCAAAACGCGGCTAAGAACATCTCTACCGTAATTATCTGTCCCCAAATAAAAGGTTTTGTCTACTATGTAGGGCTTTGGCGTCGTTGCATAATCAACAACGTTTTCAATACCTTCTAAATCTTTGGCTTCAAATGGTGTATAGATTAGTTTATCGGATTCTATTCTATACGAAGAAATAGGCAATTCAACATCAGGAAATTTAGAACCAAAAAAAAGACGATCTAATTTATTTTGACGTTCTTTGAACGCATTAGGCTGCACCAACATTTGAACATGAAACCCTGGTGGTTTTGAATGAATACTGAGATGCATTTGATTGGCATACTGACTACGGTCTGGAGACAACACATAAGCAAAAATTGAAACCAATCCTACGCTAGCAATAAAGCAAATACTACCAACCCCCAAATAACTCCGTTTAAATTTGTGGACCGCCAATGCCGTTAATCCCTGCATAATTTTGTGAACTTAATTCTTAGCTGCCGACAGCTTGTCAAGCTTTGGCAGTTTATTCAAATCTGTCAATACATTTAGAGCCTCATCCATGTAGATATCTTTACTCAATGATTCATGCCAGCGCTCTCGTTTAATTCTTAATACAGAGTCATTGGCCATGATTGGTTTTTCGTAAGCTAAAGACTCGAACGATAAATTTGTGCTGTAATCAGATAAAGCATCGAAGCGCTCAGATTCTTTTTCATTTTTTTTCAGTTCTGCAACATATTCACTGTACTTCAAACTGTAAACATCTTTGGATCGTGCGTCTTTAATCCAGCGCGCGTTTTCATCAATAAGCTTGATTTCCGCACTGCTGTTCATACGCTCTTTACTTTTTTGCACTGTAGTCTCATAATCAATTGAACTTTTCCAAAGTTCATATGAAGCAGGTTCAATTTCATCCCATGACAATGGGTTGTCTTGATCTTTTTCGCCTAAATCGATATATGAATAACGATCTGGAACAACAACATCACTTTTGACCCCTTCAAGCTGTGTAGACCCTCCATTGATTCGGTAATATTTTTGAGTCGTAAACTTGAAAGCTCCCATATCACCATTTGTATTATTTCTTATCATTCTGTTTAGATCAATAACATTTTGAACAGTCCCCTTACCGTAAGTTTGCTTGCTTCCAATGACAATAGCACGTTTATAATCTTGCATTGCTGCTGCTAAAATTTCTGAAGCAGAAGCAGAAAACTCATTGACTAAAATAACTAAAGGACCATCCCAGCTTACAGAAGGATCTCTGTCCTTCAGAACCTGGCGATCCTCCCCAGTTGATCGCACCTGCACTATTGGCCCTTCTTTAATAAATAAGCCTCCAATTTCGACCGCAGTTTTAAGGGAGCCGCCGCCGTTGTTACGCAGGTCTAACACTAAGCCATCCATACCCTCACCCTTGAGTCGTTCAATTTCTCTTTTGACATCAGTAGTAGAATTTCTACTGTTAATATCATCAAAATCAATATAAAATTTTGGTAAATTAATAACCCCAAATTTATAATTACTTTTTTTAACTATACTAGATTTTGCGTATGTCTCTTCTAGCTCTATTTCATCCCTTGGAATGCTTAAATCTTCTATAGTACCGTCTACTCTTTTCAGAGTTAGAATTACATTTGTTCCTTTGGGTCCTTTGATAAGTTTAACCGCATCATCCAAACGCATCCCTACAATACTTACAGCTTCATCTTCGTCTTCTTGACGAACTTTTAATATGACGTCTCCTACTTGCAATTTATTTTGGCGCCAGGCTGAACCACCAGAAATTAATTCAGTAATGCTAATTTTATCCATTTTCTTTTGAAGACGAGCGCCAATACCTTCATATTTACCCGACATCTCAGCGTCAAAACGATCTTTAAATTGTGGCGCAAAGTAGTAAGTGTGCGGGTCAAATGACTCTGAAATGGCATTGATATACATCGCCAACCAATCATCACGTCTCATATCATCGAAATAAACAGACACTTCCTCAAGGCTCTTTAGTGTGGATTTTCGCGCCTCCTCCTCAATATCTGCGTTTGATTTATTATCGTTGTCAGCGTCTGATAACATATCGTGATAGTCTGTCAAAGTGCTGAATTTTATTTGCTTACGCCAACGGTTAATCATCTCCTTTTTTGATGATACGTATTCCAAGTTTTCAGCATCTGACTGATAAACTTCATCCAACTCATAATTGAAAGGACGACCCAGCACTTCTGTATAAACAGCTTTAGACTCTTCAATTCTTTGTGTTAAACGGTTGTGGACGAGATTAAAAAACGACAAGTCATAATTTTTTATTTGATCATCAAGTAGTGTTTTGAAGGCCTCAAATTCCTTGATGTCAGACTTGTAAAAATAATGCTTGTAGGGATCAATTGTTTTTAAAAATCGACTATATACATCCTCAGAAAATGAGTCATTAAAGTCTTTTGGCTGAAAATGTCCTTCCTCTAATAAATATGTAACCAGCTGCATTAGAAGCTTGTCCTTGTCAGGATCATCGAATGTTTTGGTAGTGAAACTGCATGAAGCAAAGGCGACAAAAACAGACAAAAGAAAAATATTAATATGTTTCATGGACTTGAGATATGTAGATAAAATTAGTTTCTAAAATAACTGAAAAAAATAAAAATAAGTACTCAAGCACACATAATTTTTTGTTAAAGCGGCCAAAAGCAAATAATCAATCACAAAATACTTACTTTTGTAAAGGAAAACAAAGAAAAAATGCCAAAAAAACCGCTTATTTTAGTGACCAATGACGATGGAATTACAGCACCTGGAATAAGAACATTGATCAAAGTAATGAATAGCATTGGTGATGTGGTTGTGGTTGCCCCAGACAGTCCTCAAAGTGGTATGGGCCATGCCATTACCATCAATGACACGCTATACTGTAAAGAAGAACACATAGACGAGGGCCCTCAAAAAGAATACAGCACGTCTGGTACGCCAGCTGATTGTGTAAAACTAGCAGTACATGAGCTTTTAGGTCGCCAACCAGACCTTTGTGTTTCAGGAATTAACCATGGATCCAATTCATCAATAAATGTGATTTATTCAGGAACCATGAGTGCCGCTATCGAAGCGGGTATGGAAGGAATTCCAGCTGTAGGGTTTTCTTTACTCAACTACAATTGGGATGCTGATTTTGAGGCAACAGAAACTTATATCAAAAAAATATGCTTGTCTGTTTTAAATAATGGCCTTCAAAAAGGAGTAGTACTCAATGTCAATTTCCCAAGTTTAGAAAAAGAAAAAATTAAAGGTATAAAAATCTGTCGTCAAGCTAACGCAAATTGGATTGAAAAATTTGACAAACGCAAAAGCCCAATGGGCAGAGATTATTATTGGTTGACAGGGGAATTCATAAATCAAGACAAAGGAGAAGAAACCGATGAATGGGCTTTAAAACAAGGCTATGTGTCAATCGTACCCACTCAGTTTGATTTAACAGCGCATCACTACATACAAGAATTGAATAATTGGAATCTAAATGAATAAGACTCAGATACTAAAAGGATTTGTAACTGGTATTTTAGCCAACAGCCTTGGCCTTTTTATTGTAGGGTATGCTATGAGTAAATCATCAGGACGAAACGATGGAATCATGAACGTTTTGGAGGCTGCCCATTCAGAAAATTTTCTTGGTAAACTCATCAGTCTTGGGGCTATCCTTAATCTATTGTGCTTTTTTTATTTTATTAAAAAGAAAAAAGATGCCGGTGCTGCTGGTATTTTAGTAGCTACCATAATGATTGCCATCATCACATTTATCATTAAACTTTAAAAATGAAGTACTATATCATAGCAGGAGAAGCGTCGGGCGATTTACATGGCGCTAACCTCATTAAAGCCTTGAAAAAAGAGGATCCCAATGCAGAATTTCGCGGATGGGGTGGCGATTTGATGCATGGTGCTGGTGCTAAGCTTGTTAAACATTACAAAGATTTGGCGTTTATGGGCTTTTTGGAAGTGGTGATGAACTTACGTACCATTTTTAAAAATATAAGCTTATGCAAAAAAGATATTGAAGCTTTTCAACCCAATGTTCTGATTTTTATTGACTATCCTGGTTTTAATATGCGTATTGCCAAATGGGCTAAAGCAAGCAATTTTAAAACCCATTATTACATTTCACCTCAAATTTGGGCCTGGAAAGAAAACCGTATTCATCAAATCAAGAGGGATGTTGATAAAATGTATGTAATTTTGCCATTTGAGAAAGATTTTTACGAACTTAAGCACAACATGCCAGTCACTTTTGTTGGTCATCCCCTTATTGACGCGATTGCCAATCGTCCCAAATTAGATATCAAGACAGTACACAAAAAATATGGCTTGAGCAACCAACCAATAATTGTACTTCTGCCTGGCAGCAGAAAACAGGAAATTAAAAAAATGCTGCGTGTGATGTTGTCTGTAATTGATGACTTTCCAGAGTACCAATTTGTGATTGCTGGTGCACCAAGCCAGTCGGAAGAATTTTACCAAACGTTTATAAAAAATAGCAAAATTAAATTTGTGAGCAATGCCACTTACGACTTACTTAGTGTAGCCGATGCCGCTTTAGTTACATCTGGAACGGCAACACTAGAAACCGCATTGTTTAAAGTCCCCCAAGTGGTATGCTACAAATCCAGCTGGTTGTCCTACCAGATTGGAAAACAAGTAGTGAAGCTCGATTATATTTCTTTGGTGAACCTTATTATGAACTGTGAAGTGGTCTGCGAATTGATCCAAAACGACCTCAATACAAAACGCCTAACAAAAGAACTAAAGCATATTTTGGACCCTAAAACTCAACAAAACATAAAAGACGAGTACGATACACTTGAAAAAAAACTTGGCGGCCCCGGTGCAAGCCAAAAGGTAGCAAAAGCTGTTTTTCAAGACTTGAAATAACCCCAACCCTACATATGAGAAAATGCAATTTTTTGAGTACCCCATTGCGAGGCTTACTGTTGCCCTTATAATTGGTATTATACTAGCTAATCAAAACCCTTTAAGTCTTAATAACTTAATATATAGTGGCCTTTGTTTATTTGTTGTTGTACTGTATTTTCATTACAAATCAAAAGCACATAAATACGATGTAGCAGCACTACTATTGATGTTATTATTTGTTTTCACAGGGGTTTTAACATCCACATTTCATAATCCAAAGACAGATATTAAACACTATAGTTATTTTTTAAAAAACAATAATAATGAATTATTGTTGCGGATAACTTATGAAATGAATCCAACTGAATATAACACCCGCTATGTGGCAAAAGTACTACAGGTTAGTAAAAACAAATCTAGTGGTACAATTTTAATACAAACCCCTAATGATTCCGTAATGTCATCTTTAGAAGTAGATGAAGTCCTTCGCATTGAAATTGAACCAAAACTTATTAATTCGCCAAAAAACCCACATGCATTCAGCTACAAAAATTATTTGGCTCGAAAAGGGATATTTCATAAAATCAGCATAAATTCTCAAACTAAGTTTGCGCATATTAGAGGAAAAGAAAGCATAAAAGGTCGAGCGGCTAAAGCAAGGCATTATATCGAACAAAAAATAGACGCCCTGGACATCAACTCTACGGCAGCTGGGTTTCTCAAGGCATTCTATTTAGGCAAAAGGAATGAGATTCCTGAAAATATCAAAGTAAATTATAGGGATTCGGGGGTAATACACATCCTTGCACTATCTGGCTTACACGTCGGAATACTGTTAAGTATATTGGGGGTGTTACTGTATCCGTTGTTGAAATTTCGAAATGGCAAAAAAATACGCAGCCTAGTTGTTATTATTGTACTGTGGGGATTTGCCTTTATATCAGGACTAAGCCCTTCGATAGTTCGTGCCGTTACGATGTTTAGTTTTTTTGCTTTGGCGCAAGGCTTGAATCGTCAAACAAATAGCATTAATACGCTTTCAATTTCAGCTCTAGTGGTGTTGCTTATTGATCCTAATATTGTTTTTGATGTTGGCTTTCAGTTGAGTTACACTGCTGTTTTGGGCATATTGATCATAATGCCCATTTTGAATAAAATATGGAATCCAAAAAATATTTTACTTAAACAAATAGCTTCGTTGATTAAAGTTTCTTTTGCTGCGCAAATTGGCGTGCTTCCCCTAAGCTTGTATTATTTTCATCAATTCCCAATATTGTTTTTTGTAAGTAATTTACTTATCATTCCCGCTCTCTTCCTTTGTCTTTGGATTGGACTTTTCATTGTATTGTTCGATGAAATTAAAACCCTCAACAAGCCGCTCATAGATGGATTTGAATTCCTCATTGAATTGATGAATAAAATAACTAAATGGATCTCTAATTTTGATATTTTTATTTTTAAGAACATTAGTTATGATGAAATTCAAATGGTTTTGTCATACCTGATTATCACGCTATTGTTTAGTTACTTGAATCGAAAAACAGCTGTAAAAGTCCTTTACTTATGCATTGCAGTGTTGGGTCTTCAACTCTATGCCGCTTTCTTATATAATACAAATTCAACTCAAGATTTTATTGTTTTTCATCAAATGAAAAACTCGATTATTGGAATCAGAAATGGAACCACTTTAGAAATCCAAGAAGCAAATGGAGAAGATATTCCATCTGAATTCATAAAAGATTATATAGCAAAAGAAGGCATTCGCAAAAACTCAAATAAACGTTTGGAACGTTTCTATAGTATTGGCGGTCGTCATTTACTTATAGTAGATGAAATTGGAATATTTGATTTTAAATCCGCAAGATTTGATTGGGTTTTGTTGCGCAATAGCCCAAAAATTCATCTTGAGCAGCTTATCAAAACCCTTAATCCAAAATTGATAATTGCTGATGGCAGTAATTACAAAAGTTCTGTAGCCCGATGGCAAAACACCTGTAAGAAAAATAGTGTTCGCTTTCACAATACTTATGAACAGGGTGCTTTTATCTTTTCAATAAAAAACTAAGACTAAAAACTTGACTTGAACGATTTGGCGTAAGCATTGAACGCGTCTTGACTATTGATGGTTTTGTAGAGGTCTTCGCCAAAAAGTTTTAAATAAAGCTCGAGTTGTGGTGCGGTTCTATATCCAGGAATGGGGGCTAAAAACTCAGCGTTTTCACCCAAAAATAAAATGGTTGGATATGACCGTGTGCCGAAATATTGAGCCATTTGGTGTTGACTGTTACGACGCCTGGCTTTAGCGGGGTCGTAATTGGGATTAGAAAATGTCTGTCCATTAAAATCTACAGCTTCATCGCCTTCAGCATTGAATTTTACAGCATAATAATTGGCATTCACATATTCTGCAAGTTTGGCATTAGAAAACGTATTGCGGTCCAACATCTTACAGGGCCCACACCAAGTGGTGAACATATCCACCATTATTTTCTTCGGAACTTCCTTCTGTTTGGCTAAGGCTTCATTCATGGTCAACCAATTGATTTCTTGTGCGTTAATAACAAACACAGAAATTAAAAATAATATTAAGATGTAATTTAACTTATGCATAGTTTGCGCTGTAATGATTTGTACGCTGGTTTTTATTCATCCCAACAGTTTCTTCAACAAAAGCATTTCTGTCCTTTCTTGTTTTAAATACCCAAATACATACAGCATCTTTACTGTGGTAAATGGCTTTTAGCTCGTCATCAATTTGACATAAATAATTAGGTGTTTCAGTTTTTAAGCAGATCATTTTTTTATACTATCTCACCCCATGCATGAGTTTTTTGATGACAGGATAAAGCACTGCCGAAAGAACGCCCAGCCCTACAGCAACAGCAGTTAAAATCCAAAAGAAATAACTCAAACCATATTCATTTGCAATACCCTCCGAGGCCTCTCCAAAAACACCTGCAAGTTTCATACCAATAGCAACCGCAAGATACCAAATTCCAAACATCATAGCAATCATACGTCCTGGCACCAACTTACTTACATAAGATAAAGCCACAGGGGAAACACATAGTTCGCCCATTGTATGGAAAAAATAGACCAAAATAAGCCACACCATACTTACTGATGCTGTAGCAGCACCAACTGGAATATCAGAAGCACCAATAGCGACGCATGCCATACCTACCCCTAAAAGAACCATACCGATGGCGTATTTCATATTAGCATTTGGATTGTATTTGCTTTCCCACCACTTAGAAAACAAGGGCGCAAAAGCAATAATGAAGAGTGAATTCAAAACACCAAACCAAGATGCTGGGACTTCAGCAATTTCTTCTTGAAATTCTGCATTGAGCATCCAAATTGAAATGCCCCAAATGATGAGAAAACTTAAAGCTAAAATAATGTTTGATAATGCATATTTAGCAAATGTTTTTCTGAACAGTAAAATCAATACCCAAGTAATGATTCCAAGCGGAATAATGGTCATAAGGGAATTGACAACTTTGAATATATCAGCAGCATTGCCTTCCAAAATACGTTGGGTGTAATCTCTGGCAAATATGGTTAGACTACTCGGTGCTTGTTCAAAAATGGCCCAGAAGAAAATCGTAATAAAAGCAAAAAACATAACGGCCAGCATTCGATCTCTTGTAATTCTATCGTAACGAGGAATACGGATGATAAGTAATACTACAAACAAAAGCAGTGCAGTCAAAATAACAACATTAGAGCCGTCTGTGCCAAACATTTGAAAATTGAACAGATTGTATGCGCCTTCTGATATTTTTGAAACAGGATCATTTAGAATCCAAGAAAGCCCTAGAAGCGAAGCGATAGCTATAATGGCCAACTGAAAATGAGTAAAAGGATTGAATTTTGGTTCGTTTGCAGAAACTTCTTTGGCAGCATCATTCGTTTTAACGGGCTTTTTACCAATATTGCCAAAAATATTTTGTGCAAACCAGAATTGTAATAATCCAAAGAACATAAAAATACCTGCAAGACCAAAGCCCCAACGCCAACCTACTTTTTCACCTAAATATCCGCACAATAAAATACCCAAAAAAGCTCCTGCATTTACACCCATATAAAAAATGGTATAAGCGCCATCTTTCTTTTCGTCTTTCCCTTTGTACATTTCCGAAATAATGGAGGTCATGTTCGGTTTAAAAAAACCACTTCCAAAAACCAAAAGTGTTAGTCCAGTATAAATGAAAAATGGCGTTTCCAAAGCCATTGCACCATGCCCCAAAGTCATGAGCAAAGCACCAACGGCAACAGCATAACGGTATCCAATGATTTTATCGGCAAAATAACCTCCTAACAGTGTAGAGAGGTACACCAATGAGGTATAGGTTCCAAAAATAGCGTAGGCATATTCTCGTGGCCAGCCCCAACCTTCATCCATTAGTGAAGCCGTGAAAAACATGACTAGTAGTGCCCGCATTCCATAATAAGAAAAACGCTCCCACATTTCTGTAAAAAACAGCACAAATAACCCTGCTGGATGGCCTAAAACTTTATCTTTAAATATTTGATCAATTGCTGTGCTCATCTTGGTTAGTTTTTGTAATTATGATTCTAATGTAATTTCTTCAGCACCATGTGTAAGTCGCTTAAGGGGTTTAAGGATTGCTAAAATAAGTAAACCAAAAGCAATTCCGAAAATTGCAATTCCAGTGAAGACTTGGAATTCTCCAGCACCCTCAGAAAGTTCACCAACAAAACCAGCTACTTTATTTCCCAAACCAGTAGCAGCAAAATAAGCGCCCATCATAAATGCGGCGTATTTGGCAGGTGCTAATTTAGTAATAAATGACAAAGCTACGGGAGAAGCACAAAGCTCACCTAATGTATGAAATAAATAAGCTAAAACTAACCAAATCATAGCTGATTTCTGTACAACTTCATCTCCTTGAATTATAACTTCAGTAGATGCCTTTGTCATAAAAAAGAAACCAAAAGCCATAATTATTAACCCAATTGCCATTTTAAACAATGAAGAAGACTCCTTACCTTTTTTAGCCCATTTATACCAAAAGTTTGCGACTATTGTAGCAAATATAATAATGAAAAAAGCATTTATTGACTGGAAAACTGCCGCTGGTATTTCATTGTTTATATAGGGCAACGAAAAAGAAATTGTTCTATCTGTTTTTTGCTCGGTATACAAACTCATTAACCCTCCTGCTTGCTCAAAAGCACCCCAAAAAACAATGATAATTAAAAAAGATAAAAACATAACAAGCATTCGATCTCTTTCTACCTTGGTCAGCGGAGTTTTCATAAGTTCTTTATTCGGAGAATTTTTTGCTCCAATGAAATCACCTACTCCTTCTAAGTACTTTAATCCGTAGAAATAAACCAATTGCCCTAAAGCCATTCCTATACCTGCTAAGCCAAAGCCATAATGCCAACCATACTTGGCAGCAACTATACCAACAAGAAGAGCACCTAGGAAAGCACCAATATTGATTCCCATATAAAAAATATAAAACCCAACATCACGTTTAGCGTCTCCTTTTTTATAAAGCCCTCCTACCATTGTAGAGATGTTAGGCTTTAAAAACCCTACTCCAACTACAATCAGAAACAAACCTGAGAAAAAAGCCCACTGAGCATCAATAGCTAAAGTTCCATGGCCTAAGCAAAGTAATAATCCACCAATCATAACTGCCTTTTTCTGACCAATATATTTGTCAGCAACCCAACCTCCAGGAATAGACATGAGATACACAAGCATAGTGTATGTACCGTAAAACGACAAAGTTTCTGCATTAGACCAACCGTAACCAGACTGAGGATCATTTAAAATGACGGGGGCAGCCAGAAATAAAGTTAGGATTGCACGCATACCATAATAAGAAAAACGCTCCCACATTTCTACGAAGAACAGAACATATAATCCTGCAGGATGTCCAAATATTTTTTTGTGATGTTGAAGATCTGTTGTTGACATATTGATTTTTATTTATTGGTTAGTTTTTTTGTTTGTTTAATTCTTAATTTTCGCCTAAGCTTCGTTCTATGAAGTTGGTCATTTTTTTATATAGATGAAGTCGTGTATTACCCCCATAAATACCATGGTTTTTATCGGGGTAAATGCCCCACTCAAATTGTTTATCGGCTTGAATGAGTGCTTCGACCATGCGCATCGTATGTTGTACATGTACATTATCATCACCAGACCCATGAATCAGCAAATAATCGCCTTTAAGCTTTTCGGGGTAATAAAATGGGGAGTTGTCGTCGTAACCTGCTGGGTTTTCTTGAGGGGTACGCATATAGCGTTCGGTGTAAATAGTGTCGTAAAATCGCCAATTCGTAACTGGTGCTACAGCTATAGCCATTTTAAAGATCTCGCTGCCTTTCAACAAGCAATTGGTGCTCATATGCCCACCAAAACTCCAGCCCCAAATTCCAATACGCTCTTGGTCAATGTAGGGTAATTCTGCTAATTTTTTAGCGGCGGCAATTTGGTCTTCAGTTTCATATTTCACCAAATTCATATAGGTAACTTTCTTAAAATCAGCACCTTTATATCCTGTTCCACGACCATCAATACAAACTACAAAATAGCCTTTTTGTGCCAACATTTGATACCAATAATCATTGGCGCTATTCCAGCTGTTGACAACTTCTTGTGAGCCAGGCCCAGAATACTGATACATAAGGACGGGATATTTTTTATTTGGATCAAAATCAACAGGTTTTATTGTCCACATATTAAGGTCATTGCCATTAATGGCTATGGTACTAAATTCTTTTTCAGATAATTTATAATTGGATAGCTTTTCCGCCAGTTTATCATTGTGTTTGATACGCTTCAAAACTGTTCCATTATTTGCATCATTTAATGTGTATTCTGGAGGAGAAGATGCACTCGAAAATGTATTGATGAAATAAGTAAAATCTGCACTAAACGAGGCGCTGTTTGTTCCCTCTTTTTTTGAAAGTAGTTGTTTGTTTTTACCATTCAACCCAATCACATAAACACCTCTATTAATAGAGCCATTTTCTACCGATTGGTAAAATATTTTTTTCGACTGTTTGTCATATCCATAATATGCCGTGACCTCCCAATCTCCAGTGGTCACTTGATTGATGAGTTTACCTTTTTTACTGTAGTGATAAATATGGTTGTATCCATCTTGCTCACTTGTCCAAATAAAGCTGTTATTTGTTAAAAATGTGAGATTATCTGTTACATCCACATAGGCATCATCTTTTTCTGAGAGCAGAATATTAGTTGTGCCCTTAGTTGTATCGATTACCCATAAATCAAGTTCATTTTGATGGCGATTGATAAACTGAGCACTCAAGACATTCGCATCATTTGTCCATTTGATGCGCGGAATATAAAAATCATCATATGTCTTTTCGACCTCAACTTCATTGGATTTTGAAGAAGACAAATCATAAACATGTAAAGATACATCCGCATTTTTTTCACCTGCCTTTGGATACTTAAAAACTTGTTGGGTTTGATATAAGGCTTGTCCGTACACATCCATTGAAAATTCTGGGACTTCTGTTTCGTCAAATTTTAAATACGCAATTTTAGTGCCCTCAGTGTTCCATTCAAAAGCCCGAACAAAGGCAAATTCTTCTTCATAAACCCAGTCTGTAATGCCATTAATAATTTTATTTTTTTCACCATCGAAAGTAATTTGCTTGGTCTGTTGAGTTTCGAGGTTTTTTATGTAAATATTGTTCCGATAACCATAAGCCACTTTCAACCCATCTGGTGAAAAAGTAGGCTCTTGTATTTTATAATCAGAAATCTTTGTAAGTGTTTTGGTCTTTGTGTCATAAACAAAAAAAATGCCTAAAGTAGAACGTCTATATACAGCTTCTATTTCTGTTGCTAGAATTAGTTTTGTTTCATCAAGACTAAAGTCATAATTAGTAAAGTATTGTATATCATTAAGGTCTTTTGAATCTACCAAAGTGGATGTCTTAGATTGTGTTTGATAATCATAGACATCAACAGATGTTGATCTTGTAGCACGATTAAAATTTAAAACAGAGTACTGCTGTCCATTACTCATAGAATTTAGAACTTCCATTCGTTGAGTTGTGAAGGCACCATTCCAAATCTCTTCAAGTGTTATGTTTTGTTCTTGTGAATAACAAAAACAGGAAGCGATAACAATTAGAACGATGTGCAAATTTTTGCGAAGCATACATATATTTTGTAAAATGTTACCAATTTTACTAAAAATAATTCATAATTCCTCTTTTCTGAGCGGATTAATATTCAATTTAACAATTCGCTTTTCAGATAATATATAGAATAGTATCTTTGTTTACCAATACACAACTATGCCACAGCAAGTTTCTGGATTTTCAAAACTCTCTAAAACCGAAAAAATAAACTGGTTGATTACCAATTATTTTGGAGGAAATATACATGCCAAAGTCACCTTGGAATCTTATTGGAATTCCGACTCTGAGTTGCAACAGTTGCACGACGAGTTCATTGAAAATACCATTACAAACTTTTATATGCCATTTGGCATTGCCCCTAATTTTTTAATTAACGAAAAACTCTACACTTTACCTATGACCATTGAGGAAAGTTCGGTAGTAGCGGCGGCCAGTAATGCCGCTAAATTTTGGTTATCTCGTGGTGGATTTAAGACAAAAATTCTAGCAACTACAAAAATAGGTCATGTTCATTTTGTGTATGAAGGAGACCGTAATGGACTCAGATCATATTTTGAAAAAATCAAAGCTCAACTTTTGCAGGCCATCAAACCACTTACTAAAAATATGGAAAAACGCGGTGGTGGACTTTTAGATTTAAACCTCATCGACTGTACGCCTAAAATGGCGCACTATTTTCAATTGGAAGCTACGTTTGAAACCAAAGATGCCATGGGGGCCAATTTTATCAATTCGTGTTTGGAGCAAATCGCCACAACCTTTGAAGCATTAAGTCAAAACAGTACAGAACTCCATGGTCATAAACCAAAGGTAGTCATGAGTATTTTATCTAATTATGTTCCCGATTGTGTGGTCCGCGCCGAGGTATCTTGTTCGTTAGACGAGCTCACTTTAGAAGGGCATTTTACAGGTAAAGAATTTGCGGAAAAATTTATTCTAGCAGTACGTATTGCAGAAGTAGAGCCCTATCGTGCTGTAACCCACAACAAAGGCATCATGAATGGTGTAGATGCAGTCGTCATCGCCACAGGAAATGATTTTAGAGCGGTTGAAGCTGGGGTTCATGCTTACGCTGCTAAAGACGGACAATACACTAGTTTATCTCATGCCAGTTTAGAACATGGCGTTTTTAGATTTTGGATGGATTTACCTTTGGCATTGGGTACTGTAGGCGGGTTAACAGGTTTACACCCAATGGTCAAATTGGCGTTGAAGATGCTAGGAACCCCCTCTGCAACCAAGCTTATGGAAATAGTGGCTGTAGCGGGACTGGCACAAAATTTTGCCGCCTTGCGCTCACTCACTACAACAGGAATCCAAAAAGGACACATGAAAATGCATTTAATGAACATTTTAAATCAAATAGGCGCAACAGATACTGAAAAAGAAACTTTGATTTTACATTTTAAAACCAACGGTGTTTCGCACCGTGCAGTGGCAGAAGCCTTAAATAAACTCCGAGACTAATGTGTAAATTTTATAGTCACGGAAAACTTTTACTGACCGCCGAATATGCGGTATTGGATGGTGCAAAAGCCCTAGCGCTACCCACTAAACTTGGACAATCTTTAGAAGTTAAAACGATTGAACAACCAAAAATAAAATGGAAAAGTTTTGACCACCAAAACAATCTTTGGTTTGAAACAAATTTGACTGTAACTAATTTTAATCCGAGTACAAATACTGAAACTGCTCAGCGACTTGCTCAAATTTTTCGTGCTATTTTTGATTTGAATCCAAAAGTATTTGCATCTACTGGTCTAGAATTTTCTAGCCATTTGGAATTTCCTCAAAACTGGGGTTTGGGGTCGTCCTCTACCCTCATTAACAATTTGGCGCAATGGGCCAATGTAGATGCTTTTGCATTGCTCGAAAACACCTTTGGCGGTAGTGGTTATGATATTGCTTGTGCACAACGTCCACACCCCATTTTATATCAACGTCAAAACAGTACACCACTTATAAAAATTGTGGATTTTGATCCGCCGTTTAAAGATCAATTGTTTTTTGTGCACCGCAATCAAAAACAAAACAGCCGTGAGGCCATCGCCCGCTACAACACCCTAAAAACAACACAAACACTCGATTTTTCTGCATTGAATGCCATTACAGAAGCACTTTTGGTGGCTACTACTTTAGAAGAATTTGAAGTACTCATAAGCAAACATGAAACCCTAGTGGGTAACCTTATCCAACACCCCCCACTAAAAACCACACATTTTGCAGACTACTCCGGTGCGATAAAAAGTTTAGGGGCTTGGGGTGGTGATTTCTTTTTGGCAACAAGAAGCAATACACAATATTTTAAGGATAAGGGCTACAATACTATTTTAGCCTTCGGGGAGATACTTTTGTAGTTTTTTGTAACATATTACAATATATTGTAAATTTACATAAGCTCATTTTACATCTATTCAAACTTACACCTGTTTTTAAACTCCACAAATGCACACTCAATCTAATGAAGATTTTTTGAAGGCCTTTGGGCTTAATTTACGCAACATCCGCAAGACCAAGGGCCTGAAGCAATACCATGTCGCAGACCGCTGTGGGATTCATAAAAACAACTATACCAACATAGAACGCGGCAAACGTAATATTACCATTGCCAAAGCAAAAGCTATAGCAACGGCTTTAGATGTTCCTCTAGTACAGTTGTTTGAGTTTTAGAGCCTTTAAAATACATTTAAAAAAAGGCATAAAAAAAGGGACTGAAAAATCAGCCCCATTAAAATTCTAAATAAATGTATTTCTAGTAAAATACAGCTCTGTTGTCTTCTATCTCTGCGGCATCTTTTAAAGCGTTATACAACTGTGTGTTTACAGCACTTTCTTTGGCTTGTCCAACTCTGTTGGCTGCAGCTTGATAGCTGGTCAGTGCTGTAGCATCTGTCCTTTTTGTGACTTGAACCACATAAACCCCGGCATTCCCTACAATCAGTTCAGAAGTTTCACCCTCTTTTAATCCAAAAGCAGTTCCAATGACCAATGGCTCACGACCCGCGCCAGAAAGCGTGGGGTTTTTCATATTTACTGCAACTGCAGTTTTCACTGTTTGGCCTTCTGAAGAAGCAATATCTTCTAGTGTTGATGCAGTAATTCGGTCTTTAATGTAAGCCGCTTTCTTCTCTTTTCTAACCTCTGGAAGTGCAGTAACCGATCCATCTTGAACAGACATGAGCCCTGCTTGGTTCACTGCAGTAATTTTTACAACAACAAAACCACCTGCTGTAGTGCTAAAACTTTTAAAATCTCCTTCTTGAACACCGTCTTCAAAAGCCCAGCGTACAATAGCGCGTTGTGCGCCAATACCAGGTATATTTTCTTCTAACTCCTTAACGCTATTTACTGTACGTACGTTGTATTTGTTTTCCTCGGCTATTGATTTAAAATCAGCATCAGCCACTGCGATTTCAAATTTAGATTTATTTTTAAAGACCTCGTCTATAGTTTCAACTGATGGTTCAATTTCTTGAGCTATAGTCGCTACTTTAAATGCATCTTGTTTTTGGCCTTGATCCAAAACTTCGATAACGTGATACCCAAAGTCGGTTCGTACGACCCCAAGACTTCCTTTTGGATTTTCAAAAGAATAGGCCTTAAATTCGGGTGCAAATCCGTCGGTGTACGCAAATTCGATAACCCCTTCTTTTTCATTGCTTACTTTGTCTGAAGACAAAGACAATAAAGACTTGAATTTGGAACGACTTCTTCTTAATACTTTATAAATACTATCTGCCGTGGCTTTGGCTTGGGCATCAGTTTTGGTCACGGTAACATCGGCACGAGCACCGCCTACAAAGGGGATCAAAATATGTCTTACTTTGGTAGAATCAGCAATGTCTTTTTTTGCAACCATTTTAGTCAATTTAAAAAAGTTGCCTTCTTTGTAAGGGCCATGTATATCCCCCACGTTTAGCTCAGTAATTTTGTCTGCTATTTCAGATGAAAAAGAAGATCTGAAAACGTAGGTATCATTGAATTTTTGCGCCGAATTTGCGTTCACAAAAGCCGCATGGTCTTTTGTGTTTTTGAATCCAACTACAGTTTCATTAGCTTTAGCTGCTTCGTTATATTCCTTCCGATCATCAATTAAATTGTTTAAGTTATCTTGGATAGCCTGCTCATCCGCAAGGGAAGCCTCCTCTTTGAATTCAACGTATATTAAATCTCTTGAATCTTCAACTTCATATTTTTTAGGAAAGCGCTTCATATACGCCTTGATTTCCGATTTTTTAACCTCAACTAAGCTATCAGGCACAGCTGAGTATGGGATTTGCACATACTTAAGATCTACTTTGTTGTTTTCTAATTGGTAATCCAATTCGCCTTCTGTCAATGTTCCAATAATTCCTGCTTTCACCAAGTTAAAATAAGTTTGTTGCACTCCAGAAACAGCAACATTTTGTTCAAAAGTTGTCCATGATTGGTAGTTGATTGGCGTCCCACCTAATGTTGTAGTTTCAGGTGATATCGCCTTGAGGTTAGCAATAAATTCGTTCAGTTTGTCTTCATCAAAAAATCCTGCTTCGTTTTTAAATTCTTCAAAAGAGGTAAGATTTTGTTTTAATAAGTCTCGCATATGATCCCGCTCAACAGATATTCCAACAGCATCGTATTGCGACTGCATTACTTTTGCACGGAGTTCACTTTCCCAAACACGATTCATCGCTTGGGTGTTGGTCATTGAACCACCAGATTGTCTTTGTGCATTTTCAACTTTCGCCATAAAATCATCGCGTTCAATATCTTCACCGTTGACAACAGCAATTGCCGAATCGTTCGCAGAAGATGAACCAAGATTTTGATAAATATCCCCAATAATAAATGAGAACAATGCGAGAGCAATGATAATGATAAGAAAAATAGATCGTTGTCTTATTTTATTTAATACTGCCATGGTATTTTATTCTTAGGTTTTGTAAAAATATAGTGGACGAAAATACCAATTTAATTTGAAATAATAAAAAGGAAATGGTTTTAATTGAATGTGCTGAAATTATCTCAATCTTGAGGCTCAATTTTAAGAGCAATTAATTCAATTTTCGTATTGGAAACTTCTTGAATTGTAAAAAGGAAACGATCAATACTTATTTGCTGATTTTGTTCTGGAATTTCCTGAGTATGGTGTACAATTAGACCGCCTAAAGTTTCATAATTTTCATGCTCTGGAAGCTGCAATTTATAGGTTTCGTTCAAGTAATCAACTTCCAAGCGTGCAGAAAATAAAAAATTAAGCTGATCCATTTGTTCTTCAATTAGAGCTACCGAATCATGCTCGTCCTCGATTTCACCGAATAATTCCTCGACAATATCTTCAACCGTAAGAATTCCAGAGGTTCCTCCATATTCATCTAAAACTACAGCTAAGCTTTTGTGTTTTTTAGTCAAAATATTTAAAATATCTTTAGCTAACATAGTTTCTGGAACAAACTCTATAGGCATTAACATCGATTTGATGGTCTTTGGATTTTTGAATAAATCAAAAGCGTGTACATAGCCTAGGATATCATCAATTGTACTCTTGTAAACAACAATTTTTGAATGACCTGTTTGGGTAAATAATTTACTTAAATTCTCAATTGTATCATGGATTTCTATTGCTGTAAGCTCTGTTCGTGGCACCATTGCTTCACGGGCTTTGACCTCTGAAAATTCTAATGCATTTTGAAAAATGATGATTTCACTATCAACTTCATCATCGGCCTCAACAGATTGCATTTGCTCACTTATGTAATTGCCGAGTTCAACTTTAGTGAATGCCAACTGCACATCATCGCCTTTAGTTTTGAAAAATGTCTTTAGTACAAAGTCGGATATCCAAATAACGAAATCTGAAAATAGAGAAAATAAGACATAAAACATGAAAGCAGGAAGCGCCAACAACTTCAACAGTGAATTGGCATAGATTTGAAAAAAAACTTTAGGTAAAAACTCAGCTGAAATCAAAATCACCAAGGTAGATATGATGGTTTGTGTCAGCAAACTAAGCTCATTAAACAGATAGTAAACAAGCGTTGAATCTGTAGGTAAATGCTTAGTAAACCAAGCCACCAAAACATCCCCCATATACAAGCCATAAACCACCAAAGCGATATTATTTCCAATGAGCATTGTAGCAATAAATTTGGAAGGTTTTGCGGTAATTTTGGTTAACAAGAGTGAAAGAAAACCCTTTTGCTTTTTCTCAATTTCAATGTGTATTTTATTGGAAGAAATAAATGCGATTTCCATTCCTGAAAAAAAGGCTGAAAAAATTAAGCTTAATACAATAATTAGGGTATCTAAGGACATGCTTATAACTTACCTCGATCTTTAAAGCGTTTTTGGTACTTGTTTCTGAAAAAGAAAATAAAGATGGCAAAAGCCACGAAAAATAAAGACATATATGCACCATTTCTATTTGTACTCCATTTTGAAACCGCATCATAGGCGAATAGAACAGCAAAAATGATGTAAAAGTATTTGAAATAGGATATAAGTTTCATTAGATATATTGAATTTTAAAGTGTGTATTCAAGGTAAATATACATATTATTCCTCAATGTAGATGCGGCCAGTTACTTCCAATACTTGTGCATTTGTGAAATCTTGATTGGCATCAAAGCCATTGCCGTTAGTGAGGTAGTCTTTTGTTCTAAATTTGACTGGAAAATCAGTAAATAACCATTCCTTTTTTTGGTCGTAATAGAGCTGGTCCGTAAATAGCGTATCATTGGTTGCTGTTGTTAGCACCACATTTCCTCTCAGATCTATTAAATCTGTATTATTGTAAATGACTGCACTATTGGCTATAACTACACTCTCTTGATTTGAGTCATCTAAAAGTGTAAGATCGATCCCATCTGGAAATTGATAGTACGGAAATTTTCTGTTTGAAAAATTAATCATTTTTGGACTTTCTAATATGGAAGTCAGTCGACCCGAATCGGTATGCCTGGTATTGATGTTTTCCGCAATAGAAACGGGCAAATAAGAAACTTTAGATTTATTTTGAATTTTATTTAAACGTTTTTCACATGAAAAAAGCACCATTCCCAGTACTAGGATCACAGTGCTTTTGATTATGTTTTTAAAGAAATTCAAATTACAAACTTGGTACTGTAACATTGCGTTGAATCCAACATCCAATATTAATCACTTGACCCGCTCGCCCAGATGAAAATATTTCGCTCTTTTGTGGGGCCTTGGCCTTGTAGTTAGCAATAGACTTAGCTGCATTTTTCTTCATGTTTGGATCTACACGAGCAGCTTTAGCAGCTTCATTTGCAGCTAACCAATATACAGCACGTTTAGAAAAATTATCGGTTCCACAATTGTTTGCACTTTTGGCATACATGGATGAGATTGCTAAATATGCTTTTCCTAAACTCGGGTTGAATTTGAGGGATTTCATGTAATAGCTTCTAGCTTGACTGTACTGACCTTTTTTCTTGAAATTTGTGGCAATCTTGAACAATATTTTAGATTTGGCAAATTCATCCGTTTCGAGGGTTACCGCCTGGTTGTAGTAATTCAAAGCCTCTGCAGACTGTCCAGCTTTTTCTTTTAAAATCCCTAGATAAAACGCAGTATCAGCATTTGGCTCAAGAGCATTTTTTTGTTCTACAATGCGTACAAACAAAGGATCATCATTACACCCTTTTGCATACATTCTGTTCATGGCGCGCTGCAACCATAAACCATCATTTTTGAAGATTTCAAAATCTCTTGTGTACAATGGAATTAGATTTTCACAATTTGCACGTGTTCCAAGTTTGGTATCAATACTGGATGAAATTTGATTGTATGCCTTTAGGTAGCTGTTGTAAGATTTTAACTTAGAAGCTTCAGATCTAGAAAGGTCCTTGGATTCACCGTCCTCATCTAAAAATGCGTTACGCTTATTCGTGTAATTTTTAACCTCATTTTCAACCTTTTCACTAATTTCATCGTACATGTTAAACAGCTCCTGTGCCGGTATATTTTTGGCATCATACATATCTACAACTAAAGAAAAATAGGTGTATAAACTTTTTGGGTTTGTAAATGTTTTTGCATCAGCCTTGTAAGCTTGATTAAAAGCTGCAAACAACTCATCTTTAGTAAGTCCTAACTCCTTTCGATTATCGTATTGCAATTGACATGCTTTAGCCATGTATGTCCCTTTAGGAGTTACAGAAGGAAAAAAGGTAGCGCGTTCCTCCCAGAGTTTAATCATATCATTGATAAAGGCAGTTTTTTCGGCAGCAGTAGTATTTTTTATTTTGTATTTCAAAATGCGTTCCCCGTAAACAAAAATGGCTTTGTTGAAACGTGGGTTTCTCTGACGAAGCTCCATCCATGGTGCATATGCAGAATCGTAGTTTTTTGCCTTTACATATTCACTAAAAATAGATAAGGATTGTAAATCTTGCTCATTTTGAGCAAAAACAGGCGAAAAGGCCAAATATAAAAACGTCAAAAAAAGTGTAAGTTTAAATTTCATCTTAAGATTTGTTATGTATATTATTATATTTTTAATTAAATTTTCTTTTTTCAAACCATCGGTCATTGAGCGAAAGACTTAAACTAATATTAAAAAAGTTTTCTTGCACCAAATTTGATGATGTGGTTCCACGCTGACCAATTTCAAACCCAATATTTGCATTTGAAAATAAGCGCCCTACTGGTACACCTACTCCAAAAGATATGCCAAGTTCGTCAATAGATTCATTATTAACCACTAGACCAGTTTGTTCTAAGCGCAATCCAGCTCTGTAAACTACACGCTTAAAATAGCTGCTAAAAGAATCGTATTTGGGTATAAAGAACCCACCAATTGAAATTGATGACGCATTTTCAAAAGAAGCATTGTCAATAGATATAAAATTGCTGGAGAATTCTGAAGTGTTAAGAAGAGTATAATCTATTCCTGCAAACCATTTCCTTGGACGTCCAATTCCAATTCCGAAGGATGTTTTGGATGGAAGGGTTAAATTAGTGTTCGCTAAATTAAGTGCTGCTAAGTCGACTTCAGACGATGTAACTACAAATTCTCTGTCCGTTGAGTCAATTGAAATAGTAGCAAATTGGCTTCTGTTTTCAGAGCTTAGGTTGGCTAGAGGGGTATATGTAGCTGTTGCCATCAACTCTAAATTCTTAGAAATACTTTTTGCAAAAGCAAGACCGAAATTAAATGAAAAGCCGCCTATATCAGAACGATTTACTTCGCGGCTTTGGTACTGTAGTAATTGACCTTGATCGTTGTAACCAAAAGCAATATTTGTGTTGCTAATGCTCCCAAAATTATAATGTGCATCTACACCAATTTTTAGGTTATCATGTAATTGATAGCCAACTCCAAAAAAAACTTCATTGACACCACCTTCACCTCTATAACGATATTGAATTTGATCGTCAGCATTTCTGGATTGAAGTTTATAACCAACTGATGAAAAAGGGATCAGGCCAAAACCAAACCCTAACTTACCCATGGGCAGTACTATTGCTAAGTAATCTACAGATGAGTTTCCGGCTTTGTCTGTAGCTGTATTTGTTTTGAGTTTTGTTGATGAAAAACTTGTTCCAATGGCATACTTGACAGGACGTGCTTCGTTGTTGTAGAACGATAAATTTTTTCCTGCAAAAGAGGCAGGGTTTCTTAGATTGATGTGGATACTATCTGTGTAAACACTTAAGCCTCCCATTGATTGGTTTTCAACAGTACCCTTGAACTTTAAGCTACCTATACCATAAAATGAGTAGGGAGAACTAGTACCTTGTTGTGCTTGAGAAAATGTAGAACACGCAACAATTGTACAAATTATAAACTTTTTAAACATTAGTTTGATTTAAATTCTAGTAAAAAATTAAGTCCTTCTAATAGAAAATTCGAGTTCGCAAATATGCTAATTTTAAATTGTTTACACAAGAAATTAGCATCCCCACCTGTTAAAATAACTGTTAATTCTGGATAATTTGATGAATATGATGAAATTACGCCATTTATTTCTTGAATTGTTCCGTGTACCACACCACTATGGATGGAAGATGTTGTACTGGTACCAATAAAGTGTTCAACAGAATAGGGGTTTAGCATCGGCAGATTTGCTGTATGTTCATGAAGAGCTGTGTAGCGCATAATAAGCCCCGGAGCAATAGCACCTCCCAAATATTGAGCTTTAGCGTTAACAAAATCATAGGTGATACAAGTTCCAGCATCTATTACAAGGGTGTTAGTTTTTGGATATTGATCTATTGCTGCAGCAACGAGAGCTAGTCGATCAATCCCCAAGGATTCTGGTGTTTTATATAAATTTTCAAATGGCATTTTGAAATGTTGATCCAAAACTAGGACCTCGCATTGTGTCGACAAATTGGAAATTAGGCCATCAGGTATAGTTGCTACGGAAGCAACTAGGATTTTGCTTATTTCGCTGTAATTGTTTAGTAATTTTTTTACAGAAAAAAGCAATTTTGAAGCACTTGATCGCTCCAAAATCTTGAGTTTATTATGTTCAAAAATAGCAAGTTTTGCGCTTGTATTTCCGATGTCAATTATTAAATTCATAACAATTATTAGGGTGTAAATTTACAAAACCATTTTTTTAAAATTTTACTTTGGGAATATTAAAATTGCATTATATTTGCAATCGCTATAAGCGGGGTACCTTAGCTCAGTTGGTAGAGCAACGGACTGAAAATCCGTGTGTCCCTGGTTCGATTCCTGGAGGTACCACATCACAACCCTACTTTATGAGTGGGGTTTTTTAATTCTTTTAGCTACTCAAATGAACAGGAGCCTTAAAATCTATTTGTTCCTAAGATTATAGCACATATCTTCAACCATTAGTTTCATTTCAAATTGAGGCTGCCAACCCCAGTCGTCCCTAGCACTGGTATCATCTATACTCTGTGGCCAGCTTTCAGCAATTTCTTGACGGAAGTCAGGTGCGTAATTTATTTCAAAATTTGGAAATAATGGCAAAAGAGATTTATATAAAGTTTTAGGAGTAAAACTCAATGCGCCTAGATTATACGACGATCGAACATTAATTTTCTTTGAATCGGATTCCATAAGTTCAATTACAGCCCTTATGGCATCGTCCATATACATCATTGGCAATGCAGTATTCTCTGCTAAAAAACATTCAAATGGTTGATGAGCTACTGCCTTGTGAAAAATATCGACAGCATAATCCGTCGTTCCTCCCCCAGGACTTGATTGCCAACCGATTAAACCAGGAAAACGCAAACTCCGCACGTCGATTCCATATTTTTTGTTGTAATAGGCACACCAATTCTCTCCTGAAAGCTTGGAAATTCCGTAGACGGTAGTAGGCTCCATAATTGTTAACTGAGGCACATTTATTTTTGGAGAAGATGGCCCAAAAACCGCAATACTTGAAGGCCAAAACACATGCTTAATGAATCCGTCTTTAGCCAAATTAAGAACATTAAATAACGAAGACATATTTAAGTCCCAAGCCTTGCTAGGGTGGTTTTCAGCAGTGGCACTTAACATTGCTGCCATCAAATAGACAGTGGACACATTGTACCTTTTGACAATGTTAAGAACTGCATCATAACTCGTGGCATCTATTTGAACAAATAATCCCACTTGTGATGATTCCTTTTTAGGTGCTTTTATATCACTAGCGATTACAGCAGATGCCCCGTATTTTTTGCGTAATTCAGTTGTTAGCACAGATCCAATCTGACCAGAAGCTCCAAGTACAAGATGTATAGAATTTTGCTGCATCTATTGATTTATTGTGCTTATGAATTCATTTTGTTATCAAACCATCTAAAATTATTTCTAGTAAAATATCTAATTTATTACCATCTTTGTTAGACTATAATTTATTGTAAATACATGAGCTTTCAACATACCAAATGTAATAAATTTTTTGTGATGGGGTTTGTGTGCCTTGCTACTCTATTGGGTTGTAAATCAAAAAAAAACGACCTAACTAATATTGAAGTAAGTGACGCGACAACAATGGTTTTATCGAACAAAAAAGTAAATCCGCAATCTACATCCACATTAGAAATTGACGATAGTGCCCTGACCGAACTAGATCAATGGACCGCTTTTTTTGTGTTAGAAAAAGAACTTAAAAAGTTAGAAGAGAACAAATCCAATTCATTTCAGGGCAATAAAGATGAAATCGAAAATTACTTTCAAGAGTTAACTTTAAACACTCCTGTAGTTTTTGACACTAATACCATTTGGGCACGATTTAAAGTTCTTGAGTCAGAAGTATTTCTGTACAATGAATTTTATGGTTCAGAGGCTACACAAGAGCTAACAGCATCTGCTCGTGAGAACGTTTTAGTAGCATACCAAAACCTTGTAAGACAAATCAACAAAATACACGAAAAGGCCACTCAAACTATTTCTGAATAGTATTTAGAATATTTTTCTAAACAAATTTATGCTAGTTTTTTTCTTGTTCTAGTTTTTGATTTGTTATTGCTGTTTTGGCCAAAATAGCTAAATTAAACTCGGGAGCCATAGCCAATGCTTCATCTAAAAAGGCGATAGCTGAAGCGTGATTTACTTCGGGATTTTCTCTAAATTTAGTGATCGCTTTCAAATAGATAAAACCTGCCTTTATGGGAACTTGATAAGGTGTTTGTGACTCATAATAAGGCTTCATCATTTCAGCAGAGCTATTCGCAATCCCATAAGTGATATTTAGGCTTGCTCCTGTTAAATCATTGGTTTGAATCTTTAAATCGGCTAGTTCGTATGCTAATCCAACACTTGGTTTTCTTTTAAACAGGAGCTCATAATGTTCTAAAGCTCTGACTGGCTCGTTGAGCGATTTCAGACTAACCGCTTTTACCTCTACTGCCATATCAGTATCTGTATCATCTTTTTGAATACCCAAAATATTTAGGGCTTGCATATACTTACCTTCATTCATATACAACGCAGCTAAGGTATCTTGTCGCGCTACATTAGGCTCCAACACCAATAAATGCGTCATCGCGTTAATTACACCATCCACATCGCCTTGCTTTTGCATTTGAGCATAATACGCCTTGTAGTGTTCTAATAAATTCTGTTGGTTTTGTGCATAATTAAATTGAATTGATAAGCCAAAGGCAGTGAATAGTAAAAAGTATTTGATTTTCATAAGTATTGAATTTAATGCGTCAAAAGTAATTTATTTTTTGAAATAAACCCTTAAAAAAAAACACCTGCTGTACAGGTGCCTTTTTAAAATTAACCAATTTAACTTTTAAAAAAAATGTTATAAAAAATTACTGTTATAAATATACCACGCGCTCAAGATTTTTACAAGTGCGGTGTAACAAACGGCCATTTGACGTAATAAACGCTAATATTTCGTAATAAACGGGAAAATTAGTGAGTGAAAAAGGCTGAAAATGAGCATTTTAAACTCAAATTACATCCTTTTCAAGACGAAAAAATAGATTGTATTAATGTTTTTCAAGATCAATCACGCTTAACTAAAGCAAAAAAATCATTTTCAAGAGGCAAATATCCTTGGTCATACACAAAATAATAGGTGTTCCCCGATTTGGTGGTATAAATGCTCGTAAAATAATTGAAATCAAAACCCAACGAGATGAGCTGAGCTCTTGTTTTTTTTGTTTTTTGATGGGGATTCAATTGTTCCAAGATTCGCCAGTTTTTACGCAAGCGGTTATTGATGTTTCGCATTAAATTTTTTTGGTCTTTGTTCATGCGGTTGTTGTAGGTATTGCGGCAGCCATCGCTGCAAAACTTCTTGTCGGTGCGGCCTATTATTTTTTCTCCACATTCTGGGCATTGTTTGGAACTCATAAGTATTTTTTTTGTAAAACTACAAAATATTCATTTACAAACGACAACAAACGATTACAAATGAAAGTAAACAACAAATACCCGACTAAGTAGTTTTTTGGGAGTTAAGTTTGTGTTGTCGAAAAGTTCGATTGCATAACTGTTAAACCATTAAAAAAATAATTATGAACACACTTAGAAACAGAGTACAGTTAATTGGTAACTTGGGTAACGACCCAGAAATTATCACTTTAGAAGGTGGTAAAAAACTTGCGAAATTCTCTTTGGCTACAAACGAGCATTACAAAGATAAAGACGGTAAGAAACAAACAAAAACAGACTGGCACAATGTGGTTGCGTGGAACAAAACTGCCGAGCTCATCGAGCAATATGTTTCCAAGGGCAAAGAGATTGCCATTGAAGGCAAACTCAGTACACGAAACTACGAGGATAAAGAGGGACAAAAGCGCTATACTACAGAAGTAATTGTCAATGAATTATTACTGCTGTAAGCTACCTTAATCTCATACCAAACAAACCCACCTTGTGTGGGTTTTTTTATTTAATGATTTGATTATAAATATTTTAACTAAATTTGAGCATGCCATCTCTGTCTCCATCAACAGCAGTTTTGGGTGTTCGGAAAGCCAAACACCTTCTAAGGCGAAGTTGTTTTCACTACAGTAAAACTACTTTGGACTTCTATTCTGGATTGACACCAGAACAAGCTTTAGATGAATTAGCACAAGAGCCTAATGTGTTTTGGGAACATCCATACGATTGGAAACCAGATAATAATACAGGAATTGTTGATGACTTTTGGTTGCACACTCCAAATACAGCTCCATCAGACTTCCCTAATGGCCAAGGCCGAAAGCGTGGTATTATATATGGATGGTGGTGGTATAATAGCTTAAAGCAAAATAGTCTGAAGCACAAGTTGATATTTTTTCTACACACCACTTTTACAGTTTCCAAAGACAATGGAGTGGGTAAGTCCTCTTTTTTTTACGATTACTTACGTTTATTGGACTTTTATGCCTTTGGCAATTTAAAAACATTGGCAAAAAAAATCACCTTCGATAATGCAATGCTAAACTATTTGGACAATACCACCAATAATAAAAATAATCCCAATGAAAATTATGCGCGAGAATTTTTAGAGTTGTTTACAGTTCTTAAAGGACCACAAATTGATGAAGGAAATTACACAAATTATACAGAGGAGGATATTCAAAAAACCGCCAAAGTTTTTTCAGGGATTAAAATGAAACCGCTACGAGACACAATCGATCCCGATACGGGAATTCCTATGGGATATGTCAATACTTTTCAGCACGATAGCAATCCAAAAACCTTTTCTAGTGCCTTTGGCAATACCACTATTGCAGGTGGGAGTTCAGAAAGTGAAGTGCATATGGAATTGGAAAATTATGTTGATATGGTCTTTGCTCAACCTGAAACAGCCAAAGCCTATTGCAGAAAGCTGTATCGTTTTTTCGTAAAAAGTGAATGGAGTCAAGATGTAGAAGATGACATCATCACTCCGCTAGCAAATCAACTTATAACCTCTAATTTTTCTGTATTGGAAGTCACCAAAACACTCTTGAAATCAAAACATTTTTTTGATGAAGATAATAGTGATAGTACTGATCAAATTATAGGCAGCATTGTTAAAAATCCGATTCAAATGTTGAGTGAAATGATAAATCTTTTACAACTCCAACTCCCAAACCCAGAAGCATCTTACAGCCCCTCACCAGTATCATACACAACGGATCAAATCAATTTTTATAAATTTCATCATAGCTTTTGCTACTTTAGCTTTTTTCCAGGATCTAGTGTTAACCCATTTTCGCCTGACACTGTAGCGGGATACCCTGCAGATTATCAAGGGCCGAACTTTGACCGCAGTTGGTTTTCATCCAACACCGTTATAGCGCGTTATAAACTTATTGAATCTTTAATATCTGGTAAAAATAAAATTAATGCCCCTAATACAAACATTAGGGTGCAATTTGACACTGTTGATTTTGTTGAAAATTCGGGAATTTTTTCTCTAGCAAGTGACGCCTACACTTTAGTTAATGATATGGCAGAACTCATTTATTGCGAATCTATAGACAATGATCGAATTCAATATTTCATGTCTGTGCTTAATGACTTAAATCCATCATATTGGAATTCTGCATGGTATCAATACTTACAAACGGGGAATGATGTTCAAGTTCGTATACGTTTGGAAGCTTTATTTACAAAAATGTTAAACGCTGCCGAATTTCAATTGATGTAAAATTTTGATAATGAAAAGAAGACAATTTGTAAAACTTACCAGTACAGCTTCAGCCATGGGCTTGATGCCATTTCAGGTACAGGCTTCTCTTAAGTTGGCCAATAGTGTTTTCAATTGTGATTTTACAAACCGAAAACTTGTACTAATCGAACTCTCAGGAGGTAACGATGGTCTAAACACTGTTATTCCAATCAATGTATTTACAGATTATCAAAACTTGAGACCTAATATTTTCATTCCTTCATCACAATATTTACCACTTAGCGCAATTGACTCTAGTATTCAAGGTACTAATCAAGATATAGCTTTGCACCCTGCACTTTCTGGATTTCAAACGCTTTTCGCACAAGATCAAATGCGTATTATTCAATCTGTAGGATATCCTTACCAAAACAAAAGTCACTTTGCTTCAAAAGATATTTATGCTACGGGAAATGATGGTAGCGGATGGACCAATGGCAACAGCAGTGGATGGATTGGGCGTTTTATGGAACAACACTACAACCAATTCATTCCAACAACTTTCCCCTTGGGCGTACAAATAGGCTCACCAAATCTAAATCTTGGTTTCCATGGAGTCGTAGAGCATGGCTTAGCAATTAATATTAATGGACAAGATGCCGAAAATTTTTATTCTGTTTTAAGTGGATTAGCTGGTGATGCTCCAACAAATATTCCTAACTCTGATTATGGTACCGAGTTACAATATATAATTGATACAGATGCTTTATCCAATCAGTACTCAGAGACGATTTCAAACGCGTTCAGTGCAGGAACTAATTTAGTAACTTATCCAGACTCAAATCTAGCAAACCAACTCAAAACTGTTGCGCGATTGATTCGTGGCAACATGCAATCTAAAGTATACCTTGTTACTTTAGGTGGATTTGATACTCATAATGCACAAAATCAAGGATCAGGAGATATTTTAGGAAAGCACAACAATCTATTAAGTGAATTGTCTGAAGCAGTGTCGGCTTTCATGCTAGATATTAATGCTGATTCTATCGGGGAAGATGTTATTGGTCTAACTTTTTCTGAATTTGGTAGAAAAGCCAAAGAAAATGGAAGTTTAGGAACAGACCACGGAGAAGTTGCTCCGATGTTTGTTTTTGGACGTGCTGTTCAAAGTGGAATTTCTGGAATAAATGTCGATTTGACTGAAGCTACTGAAGATAATAATTTTCAAGTTGAATCTGTTCAATATGATTATCGCACAACCTTTGCCACTCTTTTTCAAGACTTTTTAGGGGCGTCAGATTCACAAATTGATGCTACATTTTTGGATAACTCTACTAATTCAAGTTTTACAGATTCTAAAATCAATGAGCTACTGAAAAACTCTCATAAGGTTGATGCATCATGTTATGATGAAACATTGAATACACCAGAGCCTACTACAGGTGAATGGGCTATTTTTCCAAACCCCTTCCAAGACGATATCAATGTAACGAGTGAGTACCCCGAACTAGAAACACATTTTGAGTTACACAATCAAACTGGGCAGATTATAAAAAAAGGTGCGCTAAACTTTAGAAATGCTAAGGCTATTATTACGACGAATGGACTCGCTCGTGGCTTGTATATTTTAACCCTAAATAACAGACATGACAAATCAGTTCATAAACTGATAAAACATTAATTCTTTAAGAAGATGCACGCTGAGAAAGTGTAGAGTCTATTACTACAGAATGGTCATTATTAGATTTATTTTCTAGTTGTTCAATCAGCAAAGTCGCAGCAGTCTTCCCCATTGTATAACTATGTTGGTTAATGGTTGTTAGTTCTGGGGCTAGATAAGGGGCCATACGTTCACTAACATAGCCAATAACTGCCATATCTTGAGGGATTTTTTTATCCAAATCACGTGCGACTTTGTAGGATGCAAAGGAAGCATCTGTATCTAGCGCGATGACGGCGTCGAGCGGATTGTTTTTGATATATTCCTTTAAGGTATTTGCAACCCCATTCCGGTCAGATGTCAAAACAATAGGCGTTAAACCTGCATCAGCCATGGCCTTTTGATAGCCTTTTGTTCGTTGTTTTCCTACATTGAGATTGTTTATCGCTGACAACAAAATAATATTTTTTCTATTGGACTTGATTAGGCCTTGAGTAGCTTCTGAAATTGCGGTATGATCATTTGTAGTGACTTTTATACAAGGAATAGAGTCGATAACACGATCGAACATAACTAATGATTTTTCATCATTTATGGCATCTTCAAAATGACTAAAATCTTCAAGTGTTTGTGTTTCCTCAGAAACTGCAACAATAAATCCATCAACAACACCATTACTCAACATATCAAAGTTATCCACTTCTTTATCGTGAGATTCTTTAGTCAGACAAACGATTGTGCTGTATTTTGTTTGTGAGATTACACTCTCAATGCCGTACAGAGCACGGGCAAAAAAACTATTTTGGACAGAAGGTATTACCACAGCAATGGTGTTGGTTCGGCCAGATTTCAGTCCCAGAGCAATTTTATTAGGTCGGTAGTTGTGTAATTTTGCCAACTCCACAATGCGCTTTTTGGTCGCATCACTAATTTCATGGCTATCGTTCAGGGCCTTTGATATGGTTGAAATTGATACACCAAGAATTGAGGCTAATTCTTTTAAAGTTATTTTACTTGCCATGTTGTGTTTTGGATTAGAAAAAAGTCCTTAGTCTAAGAATCAGACTAAGGACCAAAAATACAAATTTATTAACAAAAATACTATTCTGAATAGGCGCTCATTCCATGTTCGTGAATATCAAGTCCTTGAATTTCTTCTTTTTCACTTACACGGATTCCTAACGTTAATTTTAATCCGCCTATTATAATAATTGACGATAGAATACAGGCAAGTGCATAAGCTGAAACACCAACCAACTGGCTCACCAATTGTTCAGTAGAAGCGAGTGCACCAAAGATACCAACGGCTAAAGTGCCCCAAATACCACATACCAAATGAACTGCTATTGCGCCAACAGGATCATCTAACCTAAGTCGATCAATTAGCGATACCGCTGTAACGATTAACAAACCGGCTATTGCACCAATCCAAACTGCATCTGTTGGACTCATTTGGTCAGCACCTGCTGTTATACCAACAAGACCACCTAATATCCCATTGAGAAACATGGTTAAATCCAAATTTTTAAATACTAATGTAGAAGCAATAGCAGCAAATACACCACCTGCAGCTGCAGCAATACAAGTCGTTACTAAAGTAAGAGAGGTTAACTCTGGATCGGCAGAAAGAACTGAACCCCCATTAAAACCAAACCATCCTAACCAAAGAATCAAAACACCTGCTGTTGCTAAGGGGATATTATGCCCAGGGATAGCTTGCACTTTCCCGTCTTTGATTTTTCCAATTCGAGCTCCTAATAATATTACAGCAACAAGTGCTGCCCAACCACCAACGGAGTGTACCAATGTTGAACCTGCAAAGTCATAAAATGGAGTGTCAAGTTGGTGTAAAAATCCACCACCCCATTTCCAAGAACCTAAAATTGGATAAACAAGCCCAACATACAAAACTGTAAAAATCATAAATGATCCAATTTTCATACGTTCAGCTACAGCCCCAGAAACAATCGTTGCGGCCGTGGCAGCAAACATGCCCTGAAATAAAAAGTCTGTCCAATAAGTGTAGCCTTCGTTGTAAGCCAAATCCAAGGCTCCATTTACAAGTGGCGCTTCCAATCCAAAACCAGCAAATCCAAAAACGCCTAAAGCACCTTCAGCAAAACCAGGATACATTAAATTGAAGCCAACAATACCATAAAGCAAAAGGCCGGAAGTTATAATAAAAATATTTTTGAATAATATATTGATTGCATTTTTTTTACGAGTTAGACCAATTTCTAAAAAGGCAAAACCTGTATGCATAAAAAACACAAGAGCTGTACAGATCATCATCCATACATTATTTGTTGTCAATTCCATAATTTATTTCTTAAAGTTGTTGTGGTTAGTTTAGTTCAAAGTTTCTCCGCCTTTTTCACCGGTACGGATTCGGTATGCTTGAGCAATATCACTTACAAATATTTTCCCATCCCCTACATCACCCGTAGCACCGGATTTTAAAATAGCATTGATCGTTACATCCAAAAAATCATCATTAACGACAATGGATAAGAAACGTCGTTGAATATCACTTGTACTGTACGCGACTCCACGATAAACATGACCCTCTTTCTCATTTCCTAGCCCTGTAACGTCCCAATAAGAAAAGAAATTAACGCCGACATCGTGAAGGGCTTTTTTTACAGAAGAAAATTTAGATTTTCTAATGATAGCTTCTACTTTTTTCATAATTGTATATTTAGTTTTGAATGCTCAAAAGTATTCAAAAAGTAAATAAACCCTACAAAAAAAGGGTATTAAAATTAAATATTTATTAAATATTTAATTAACACCCTATATTTTATGGGGATAAACAAAATAAATATAAAAAAATGAAGAAACCTTAGAAAAGTCTAAGGCTTCTACATTTGATCTACTAATTCAAAACTAAATTATTGTTTTCAGTAGAAAAAACAATTACTCTCTAGTTCTCTTGCCTGGATATGCAATTGAACCATGCTCAGAAACATCCAGTCCAGCAATCTCTTCTTCTTCCGTTACACGCAGTCCGATAGTAGCTTTTAGAATTCCAAAGACAACAAAAGACAACACAACAGCCCATAACATGTAAGATAAAGCACCAACAAGTTGTGCAACAAATTGAGCAGAACCACCACCGTTAAACAAACCTATAGCTTCTTCTCCACTAACACCCCAAAGACCAATAACAATTGTTCCCCAGAATCCAGCTACACCATGAACAGATGCCGCACCAATAGCGTCGTCAATTTTTAGCTTTTTCTCGATAAATTCTATAGAGAATACTACTATGACACCTCCAATGAGTCCTGCAAGAACTGCACCACCTTCTGTCATGTTACCACATCCAGCAGTAATACTAACTAATCCTGCTAAGGCACCATTTAGTGTTTGTGCTAAATTTGGCTTTCCGTACCAGATCCAAGTAGTGATAAGAGCTCCAAGAGCACCGGCTGCGGCTGCCAAATTTGTTATAACAACTACAGCTGAAGCGCCTATTGCATCATCACCACCCCAAGCTAGCTGAGAACCACCATTAAATCCAAACCAACCTAACCAAAGTATAAACACCCCAAGAGTAGTTAGAATTTGATTGTGCCCAGGGATTGGGACTACCTTACCATCTACATACTTTCCAATTCGTGGCCCTACCATGAACGCAGCAACAAGAGCAGCGAAACCACCAACACCGTGAACAATAGAAGACCCTGCAAAGTCAATAAACTCTGCCTCAAATGCTGTGTTCAACCATCCACCGTTCCATTCCCAGCCTCCTGCAATTGGATAAACAAAAGCGGTCATAACTACAGTAAAGATAGCATAAGTAGAATACTTTGTTCGACCGGCAATAGCACCAGAAACGATTGTAGCAGCTGTTGCTGCAAACATTGTCTGGAAGAAAAGATCTGCCCCATCTCCTTGTAGAATTCCGCTCCAGAAGAACCAACCGTTTGATGAATCACCATACATCAATGAGTAACCAACAAACCAATAAGTAAGCGAGCCAACACAAATATCGAGTAAATTTTTCATTGCGATATTAACCGCATTTTTCGAACGTGTCATTCCAGATTCTACTAGTGTAAAACCTGCCTGCATAAAGAATACCAATATACCAGATAATAGCATCCATAACATCCCCATGTCGCCTTCAATGGCTGCAGTGTCTTGAATAACCATCGGGATGTGTGTAAATAATGAGTGTAACATAATAAAATTTTTAATTGTTGTAATTAGAACTATAAACTATAGCTAATTTGGTTAATTTTTTTCAAAAATATACTTTTTGAAATATACACCCCTATAAAATTATGGTATTTATTTAATTTTTGCTAAATAATTAATTTATACCCCTAAATATTATGGGGTCTTAAAATTAAAGTTAATTTTTTCAACGAAATTAATAATTAAGACTATCAAAACCCCTAACAACCTATTACTGCATGAGTGCCAAACAAAATATTCTAGCTTAAGGAATATAGTTAGCCTATTTTTAGGCGAAAAAAAACCACCCAATTTCTTGGGTGGCATCCATAACACAAAAGACTCTTATAAATTTTTTACTGACTAATTCAAATAATTACAAAAACTTAAGTATTATTTTTTTACAATAATAAATTCACTTCTGCGGTTTTGTTCGTGAAGATAATCTTGACAAACAACACCATCTGAACAGTTGTTAATTAGCTCTAATTCACCATAGCCGCGTCCAGTAATCAGTATCTACGTACAAGTCGCCAGCCTGTGGGTCACTAGGACCATTGTTCTCATCGTTAGGATTTCCAGTACCTGGAGTGGTAGTAGAACCACCCACACTGCCAGACTCAACCCACTCGTCCCCGTTGTGCGTATAAATATCACCGCTAGCTTCATCAACATAAAGATCACCAGCCTGTGGATCCTCAGGATTCATAGCCGTTGGTGGACCCTCGCCTGAGGTCTTACCCGTAGCAGATTCTAATGCAGCAGCGTCTAAAAAGGCTAATGCATCACTACCTTCCACAATCACATTATTTTCGTCTATACTGACAACTTTACTCTTATTGGTCCACTGATCACCACTATAGGTGTAAATATCTCCGGTTTCAGTATCTACGTACAAGTCGCCAGCCTGTGGATCACTTGGGCCATTGGCATCTTCATTAGGATTACCTGCTCCAGGTGTAGTGGTAGAACCACCCCCACTGCCTGCTTGCACCCATTCGTCCCCGTTGTGCGTATAAATATCTCCTGTTTCACTATCAACATAAATATCTCCACCTTGAGGATTAGCGGGGTTATTGTCGTCTGGTGCACCTGTTCCTCCATCAATACTTACAGAACTTTGACTTCCCAAAGACATCCATTTAGAACCATCCCAGAAATAATACCCGGCTTTTAAATCATCTGAATTATTTGTATTGTAAACCAAAAGACTAACAACATTACCATTAGAAATGGTGTTGTTATCCGTTGTGCTTTGTAAAGCTACTTGAGGAAGTAAAACACCCTTGTCATCGGCTTTTACTTCTAATTGTGAAGACGCGTTCGGCTCTGATGTTCCAATACCTACTTGCGAAAAACTATTTATTGAATAACAAAATGTTAATGTTAATAGTATAAGTTTTTTCATGTTCATTATAATTTAGGGGTTGTTTCATGTGAAAAATGAATTCAAATTTTATTAAAACTACATAGTGCAGCCAGTCTTAGGGCAAAGTACGAGCACAAGTGTTTAAAAAAAAACTGTCATGTAACAAACGGCTAATTGACGTAATAAATGGGCAGATTTACGTCATAAGTGGTAAAACTAAATCTAGTTTTTTAGCGTTTTTGTGTGGTTTAGTACAATCAAAATGAACAAAAAAAGCGTAAAAACGTCAATTACAATAATTTACGATTAAGCAAAGTGGTTATAGCTTATCCAAAAAACAATGAAAACACTACTGAATTGGACATGTATATAAAAAAATAAAAGCGGTAAATTATGTTATTTCAGATAGGAAATTATGGCTCAACAAATACTGACTCCACTTACAGTGTGATGAGTGTTATCTGGTTGAATAAAGACAAGTTGTCCATCATCTGATTTAGCCATCAAAATCATTCCTTGACTTTCAACGCCACGTAAATCGCGTGGCTTCAAATTACAAAGTACGGTGACTTTTTGACCAATAACAGCTTCAGGAGTATAATCCTCAGCTATTCCCGATACTATAGTTCGAACTTCGGTTCCTGTGTCAACTTCAAGAACCAAAAGCTTTTTGGTTTTCGGCATTTTCTTTGCCGTTATGATGGTCCCTACCCTTAGATCCATTTTCGAAAAGTCTACAAAAGGAATGGTTGTTTTTTGAACAGCTGTTGTATTTTTTACAGCATTGGATTTCTTGCTTGCTTTGAGCAAATCGAGTTGTTCCTCAATTTTAGGATCATCTATTTTAGTAAATAACAAAGACGGCTTTGCAATACAATGACCTGATGCCAATAAAGTGTGGCCTTGTCTAACATCTTTCCAACTAGGAATTGGATCCAATCGTAACATTTTCTGGAGTTTTTGTGCGGTGTGAGGCAAAAACGGCTCAGATAAAACTGAAAGACCTGAAGCAATTTGAAGCGCAGTATACATTATAGTTTGAACACGCTCAGGATTGGTTTTTATGATTTTCCAAGGTTCTTCATCAGCCAAATACTTATTTCCAATGCGTGCTAAGTTCATCAAGACTTGACTCGCCTCGCGAAAGCGAAAGCGCTCAATAGATTGTTGAATTTCTTTTGGCGTTGTTGAAAGTTCGCCTAGTACGCCCTTGTCTGCACCAGTAAGCTCTTTTAATTGAGGGACTTTACCGCTGTAATACTTATGTGTTAACACCAAAACTCTATTGATAAAGTTTCCGTATACAGCCACTAATTCATTGTTGTTTCGTGCTTGAAAATCTTTCCATGTAAAATCGTTGTCTTTTGTTTCAGGCGCTGTTGCTGTAAGCACATAACGCAAAACATCCTGCTGGTCGGGAAATGCCTTAAGGTAGTCAGGCAACCAAACAGCCCAATTTTTTGAGGTTGACAATTTTTGACCTTCTAAATTTAAAAACTCATTTGCAGGTACATTCTTGGGCAAAATATAACTTCCTTCTGCTTTGAGCATTGCCGGGAAAATGATACAATGAAAAACAATGTTATCTTTTCCAATAAAATGCAACAAAGTAGTTTCCTTGTCTTTCCAATAAGGTTCCCAATCTTTTCCATTTGCACGAGCCCATTCTTTGGTAGAAGAAATATATCCAATTGGCGCATCAAACCATACATACAATACTTTTCCATCAGCACCCTCTACCGGCACAGGAATCCCCCAATCCAAATCACGTGTTACCGCACGAGGACGCAGACCATCATTGATCCAAGACATACATTGTCCATATACATTGGATTTCCAATCATGTTTATGTTCGGTACCTATCCATGTTTGTAAAAACTCTTGGTGTTGATCAAGAGGCAGATACCAATGTTTAGTAGACTTTAATACAGGAACATTTCCCGAAATAGCTGACTTAGGTTCAATCAAATCTGTTGCGTTATGACTTGTCCCACAAGCTTCACATTGATCCCCATAGCTTTCTGTAAAACCACATTTTGGACAAGTCCCTAAAACAAATCGATCGGCAAGAAATTGTTGCGCTTCAGCGTCGTAGAGTTGATCTGTTGTTTCTTCTAAAAATGCGCCTTTATCATGTAAGGTGTTAAAAAAATCCGAGGCTGTTTCGTGGTGAATTTTAGATGATGTACGAGAGTAATTGTCAAAAGAAATACCAAATTCTTTGAACGAATTTTCTATGATTTTATGGTATCGGTCCACCACATCTTGTGGACTGATCCCTTCCTTTTTAGCTTTTATGGTTATCGGCACACCATGTTCATCACTACCACAAATAAAGGCAACATCATGCCCTTGTAAACGCAAATAGCGGGCATAGATGTCTGCTGGCACATAAACCCCGGCTAAGTGGCCTATATGGATAGGGCCGTTGGTGTACGGTAAGGCTGCGGTTAGAGTAAAACGTTTAGACATTTTTTCAGATTGTAAAGACAAAAGTACACAAATAAAGCAGCAATCTAAAACGGAACAATAGAGATTTTTATATCTTTACGAAAAGCCCTTAAAAATGTCTTTTAAAACACTAATATGGTTCGTGCTTTTGACCAGCTGTACATACAGTAAAACTCCGACTATGACAACTCAAAATCAATCATCAACTCCAAACATCAACTTCATTAAACCTGACTATTTAAAAAAAGGAGATCGGGTTGCCATAGTGGCGCCAGCAGGTACCCTACAAGGTCGCCATAAAGCTATTGAAAAAGCTGAATCATTGCTTAAAGAATGGGGATTGGTGCCCATTCTAGGGCAACATTTATTTGTCCAGAATAATCATTTTGCAGGGAAAGACAGTGAACGCTTAAGCGACGTTCAATGGGCTTTGGATAGCACCGAAATAAAGGCGATCTGGTGTGCACGAGGAGGATATGGAACTACCCGTATCATTGATGATTTGAATTTTGATCGCTTTAAAAAAGCTCCAAAATGGATCATTGGTTATTCAGATATTACAGCCATACACAATAAACTATATGGACTTGGCTATGAAAGCATTCATGGAATGATGCCTGTCAATGCAGAAGAAGATTACGAGTCCATAACGCCATCGCTTGAGTCTTTAAAAGCAAGTCTTTTTGGAGATTTGTCTAAATATACTATTGCGGCCAATAGCAACAACCGAATCGGTAAAGCTGATGGTGTCTTAACGGGTGGAAACCTAACGCTTTTGTCAGCACAATTGGGAAGTACTACACAGCTAAACACCAAAGGAACAATTTTGTTTATTGAAGAAACCGGAGAGTATAAGTACCATATAGACCGTATGCTCCAAAGCTTGAAACGCGCTGGTTATTTCGAAGAATGCTCTGGGCTTATTGTAGGAGATTTAAGCAAAATTAAAGCTAATCCAATGGCTTGGGGCAGTAGTGTAGAACAACTTATTATTGATGCTTTAAAAGAATATAAATTTCCCATTGCCTTTGGGATTCCTGCTGGACACGAACTCGATAATCGCGCACTAATTTTTGGACGAAAAATCGCCTTAAATGTTACCCCAAATAAAACAGAAATCGCTTTTGAATAACCCAACCGCTCATGACCCCATCCTATCAACTCGGCCAAAAGGGCGAAGCCATAGCCGCAGCACATTTAATCAAAAAAAAATACTGTATTCTTGAAAAAAACTTTCGCTACCGAAAAGCTGAAATAGATCTTATTGTACGTCAAAATAACCTAGTTGTTGCTGTTGAAATAAAAACAAGATCAAGCTCGTTTTTTGGAGCACCAGCATCATTTTTAAAATATAAACAACAACAAAGAATAGTTGAAGCACTTGATTACTACATTAAACAGAATAATTTAGAGGTAGAAGTGCGCTTTGACATCATCAGTATAGTGAAAACAAAGAAGGAATTTGAAGTTGAACATATTGAGAATGCTTTTTATCACTTTTAGATAAAATATTCAACGATCAACTCGCGATACTGCGCAAATAAGTCAACCCTTGTTGAACGGACTTGACATTACTAAATGTAAGCAAAAGACGTAAACCACCACGAGTTTGTTTCTCTTTCAAAGTGCAGGATTTGGAATTATTTTGAACATAGTTCAGAATTTTCGAGAATTGTACAGAATCAAAAAATCCACTGCTTTGATCTGGAACAAAGTAGCCTACCATTTTGTGTTGTTTCATCAAAATCTTTTCCAACCCAAATTGCATTCCAATCCATTTCATTTTTACGCTGTCAAAAAGATCAATTACTGCTGTTGGTAAAGGCCCAAATCGGTCTATAACTTCCCGCTCAAATGCAGTCAACTGCTCATCGGTTTTTAAATTATTTAAAGTTGTATATAACCTCAAACGTTCAGTAACATTATTCACATAATCATCTGGAAATAATAGCGAGAAATCTGTGTCTATGGTGAATTCTTTGACATACGATTTGGTAAGTTGATCGGTCTTGAATAGGTGCTCAAATTCGTTTTCCTTTAACTCATCAATAGCCTCATTTAAAATTTTCTGATACGTCTCAAAGCCAATGTCGTTAATAAAGCCACTTTGTTCTCCACCCAATAAGTCTCCTGCTCCACGAATTTCAAGATCTTTCATCGCAATATTGAATCCGCTCCCTAAGGCCGTATATTGTTCTAAAGCACTAATACGCTTACGCGCATCTTTAGTCATGGCATGGTAATCAGGAGTGATGAAATAACAAAATGCTTTTTTATTACTACGGCCCACACGACCACGCATTTGATGCAAATCACTAAGGCCAAAATTATTGGCATTATTGATGAAAATGGTATTGGCATTGGGAACATCTAGTCCACTTTCTACTATGGTCGTACTGACCAAAACATCAAAAGCACCATCCATAAAATCAAGCATGAGTTGTTCTAGTTTTTTTCCGTCTAGTTGCCCATGTCCAACAGCGATTTTTGCATCAGGAACTAGTCGTTGAAGCATCCCCGCTACCTCTTTAATATTTTCTATTCTGTTGTGAATAAAAAATACTTGTCCAGCACGTTGAATTTCATAACTAATAGCATCTCGAATTATGGCCTCATTTAAGCGAATAACCTGACTCTCAATTGGAAAACGATTTGGGGGTGGTGTGGTTATGACTGATAAATCGCGTGCAGACATCAAGCTAAATTGAAGGGTTCTGGGAATGGGAGTCGCTGTCAAAGTAAGGACATCAACATTCTCCTTCAATGTTTTTAATTTTTCTTTTACCGCAACACCAAATTTTTGTTCTTCATCCACAATCAAAAGTCCTAAATCTTTAAATTGTACTGCTTTATTCACCAATTGATGGGTTCCTATCACAATATCTAAAGTGCCATCAGCCAATTGTGTCAATGTTTCACGTTTTTGTTTGGTAGTCTTGAATCGATTTAAATAATCTACTGTAACAGGAAATTCTTTAAAACGTTTTTTAAAAGTTTTGGCATGCTGAAATGCTAAAATTGTCGTTGGGACCAAAACTGCCACTTGCTTTCCGTTATCCACAGCTTTAAATGCAGCACGAATAGCCACTTCAGTCTTACCAAAACCAACATCCCCACAAACCAAGCGATCCATTGGCCGTTCGCTTTCCATGTCTCTTTTGATGTCGGCCGTAGCCGTTATTTGATCAGGGGTATCTTCATATACAAAGGACGACTCCAGCTCCAGCTGCATAGCAGAATCTGAACGGTATTGGAACCCTTTTTGGAGTTTGCGCTTAGCATACAGCTGAATCAGGTTGAACGCAATGTCTTTAACTCGTGATTTTGTTTTTTGTTTGAGTACTTTCCAGGCCTTACTGCCAAGTTTATAAATCTTGGGGGGCTTTCCATCTTTACCATTAAATTTGGTGATTTTGTGCAACGAATGGATACTCAAATACAATACATCTCGTTCGCCATAAAACAACTTTATTGCTTCCTGAAGCTTTCCATTAACATCAATTTTTTTGAGTCCACCAAATTTCCCAATTCCATGATCAATGTGGGTAACATAATCGCCCACCTCCAGGCTGTTTAAATCACGTAAAGTGATGGCTTGTTTTTTGGAAAATCCGTTTTTTAATTGAAATTTATGATAGCGCTCAAAGATTTGATGATCGGTGTAGCACACAATTTTGTTATCATGATCAATAAAGCCTTGATACAACGAAAGAACTATAGTGTTGTAATGAACAACAGATTCTTGGTCTTCAAATATGTCATGAAAACGCTGAGCTTGCTGGGAATTTGCGCAACATATTATAGTATTAAAACCTTCGTTATGCTGCTGATTCAAATCTTGAATCAATATATTGAACTGTTTATTGAACGAAGGCTGAGGGCTACAATTGAAATGTATTAATGAATCTGGAGAATCCGAAAAAAGAACGTCGGAACCAAACTCAACAACAGAAAAATCAGACAACTTAGCTTCAAAATCAACTGAGGAACAAAACAAATGAGAAGGATGACTAAACGCCACACTAGAATCTTTCTTTTCAAAAGCTGAGGTCGCTTTATCAAACAATTGGTCCATTACGACTAGTAGTTCGGGCAAAGCTGAAGTAAACAATATGGTATCCTTTGAAATATAATCCAAAAAGCTAATCCGATTGTCGTCTTGATGCTTGTGCTCTATATTGGGAATAATTTGAAGTGATGTATGCGTATTTAATGAAAGTTGTGATGCAATATCAAATGTTCGTATACTATCAACATCATCGCCAAAAAACTCAATTCGGTAGGGCGTATCGTGTGCAAATGAAAACACGTCAACAATTCCACCGCGCACAGAAAATTCTCCAGGTTCAGTTACAAAATCAACCCGCTTAAAGTGGTACTCAAACAAAATAGTATTGATGAATTCAATACTCAATTCATCACCTAATTTAATTTTAAAAGTATTTTTGTTCAATTCGTTTTTGGACAGTACTTTTTCAAAAAGAGCCTCGTGGTAGGTTACCAGTAAAACCGGTTTTTTTCTGCTGTTAATTCTGTTGAGTACCTCAGCACGAAGCAAAACATTGGCATTGTCTGTCTCATCAATTTCATAAGGCCTACGATAACTTCCAGGATAAAAGAGTACATCATCTGCAGGCAAAATCAACTCAAGATCATTTAGGTGAAATGCCGCTTTTTCTTTAGACTCAAAAACCACTAAGAATGGCTTTTGATGCTGTTGAAAAGAAGCAGCTAAATTAAATGATAGCGCAGAGCCAACAATGCCTTTAAGCTGAGTTTTTTGTTGACCAACAGACATACGCTCGCTCAGTTTTTGAAGGACCAAAGACTGTGCAAATTTTTGAGAAAGCTGTTGTTTACTCAATTAAAAATAATTTGCGCAAATATAAAATATTTAGACTGAGCACAAGTGATGATTCAACTTGAAAACTCAAAATATTGTGTTAAATATTGAAAAAATATGTACGTTTGTGGTGTACAAAAAATTAAATATGAACTTTTCAGAATTATTTAGCAGTGGCTTTAAAAAACGCAATCAAGATCATTTTGCATCCATCATAAGAATTGCAATGGGTGACGGAATCATTACTGACGAAGAAAAAAAGTTTATGGACCGCTTGGCTCAAAAATTAGAAATTTCCAGCGCTGTTTATGCGGAAATAATAAAAAACTACAACGCTCACCCCATTAACCCACCAGCGTCATTAGATCAACGTCTGGAACGTCTATTTGACCTCGCGCGAATTGTTTATGCAGACCATATCAAGGATGAAGATGAAGTGCGGCTATTGACTAAAATTTCTATTGGTCTAGGCTATACTACAGATACCGAATCTGTTGTAAATAAAGCTCTGAAAATTGTAGCAGATCCTTCAATCAGTGTTGAAGAATTTAAAGAGCGAATGCAGCTCTAGAAAAGCATTGGGATATTAGTCTATATCCTTTTTGCGCTCGCCGATAACACGCATCAAACCTTCTTGAGCTACGGAAGCTACTAGTGATCCATTTTGATCAAAAATGCTACCCCTTGAAAACCCCCTAGAATTTGAGGCGCTCGGGCTATCAATAGAATACAAAAGCCATTGACTCAAGTCAAAATCTCTGTGAAACCAGATGGCATGATCTAAACTTGTATAAAAGACCTCTTTTGTGTTGAGTACCTCACGGTGCGGCATAGAGGCGGGACGCAGAATATTGTAATCTGATGCATAAGCCAAAAGCTGGTGCTGCAAAGGTTTATTTTTTCCAATTTCCTCTACCGTTTTAAACCAAATATTATCAAATGGCGGGCTATTCTTTACCAACTTAGATAGCATATCATCCACTGGTTTAAACTGGAATATTTTAGGCAAAGAAGCTTTGTAGCGTTTGTATGTGGTTGGTAAAATAGTTTTAAACTTCTCAATCTGTTCTTCGCTTTTAATAAGATTTTGAGGAGGAAGAACATTGGGCATTGCAATTTGATGATGAACACCATCTTGGACCTTTTGAAACGATGCCGACATGTTGAAAATCGCTTTTTCATTTTGAAAAGCCACTACTCTGCGAGTGGTAAAACTACCACCATCTCTAATTACATCTACCTCATATTTTATGGGAATATCGAGATCACCACCCAAAATAAAGTAAGCGTGCATGGAATGTACAAAACGGTCGTTGGGTACAGTTTGGTAAGCCGCGTGAAGCGATTGGGCTAAAACTTGTCCGCCAAAAACACGGCCCCACGGAGCTCTATAATTACTGCCTATAAATGTATTTTCATTGATTTTGTTGAGTGTAATCAGCGCGACGAGGTCAGATAGGGAGTTCATTTTAAAATTTTAATACAAAATTATGAATTTGATTATTTTTTAAAATAAAAATATCCTTAATAATGTGTTAATTTTGTGTAACAAAAAAGACGTTATTTCGTCTAATTATAAAATTAATTTTATGGATATTTTCCTACTTCTCATAGCTTTATTACTCATGCTTTTGGGTATTATTGGTAGCTTTTTACCTGTACTTCCTGGCCCAATTACGAGTTGGTTTGGATTTCTTTTGCTTTACTTTTCACCCCTCATTGAGTTGAGCAAGAAGTTTTTAATCATCACCCTAATTATTGCCATTATCATATGGGTGCTCGACTACTTTATCCCTGCTCTGGGCACAAAAAAGTTTGGTGGCTCAAAATCAGGGATGATTGGAACAATCATTGGTCTTTTTGTTGGATTATTTTCACCCATTCCAGGCGGTATTATTATTGGCCCCTTTGTTGGCGCTTTTATTGGAGAATTACTTAATAAATCAGACACAAAAACAGCTATGCGTGCAGCATTTGGATCGTTCTTGGGGTTTTTAACCTCAACTTTTATTAAATTTGTGGTCGCCGTCATATACTTTGGCTTGTATATTTCAATTCTTTGGGATCACAAAACAGTTTTTTTCAACGGCTGAATTATTTAACAAATATTTCATAAGTATATAAATTAATTCATCTAATTTTCACTCTATTTTATTTAAAAAATCATTTTTATGAACAAGTATTTTTATCTACTAATATGCAACATCATGCTGTTCTCTACATCGCTAACTGCTCAAGACGAAGCGTCAGTTTATGACTACAACCTAGCATTCGGACACGGATTTTACTCCAAAAACGGAACAGCAACTAGATCGGCTAGCGGCAAGCCAGGACATGCTTATTGGCAGAACAGTGCCGATTACAAAATCAACATTAGTCTTGACGAGGAAAACAAACATTTCACTGGATCTGAGGTCATTACCTACACCAATAATAGCCCTGATGAGTTGGATTTTTTATGGGTCCAGGTTGATCAAAACTTATTTAAAAAAGACTCAAGAGGAAATGCCATTATCCCACTAAGCGGAAGTCGAAATGGTGCCAAAGGTCAGGAGTTTGATGGCGGATATGACATTGGTAAAGTTAGCGTGTTTTATGACAGTGACAGAAAAAGACGAAAAGATGCCCGTCGTCAAGTCAATGTTAAATATGATATTTATGACACTCGAATGAAAATCTTATTGCCAAAACCATTGGCAGCAAATGGGGGTAAAATATATATAAATATTGATTTTTTATTTACCTCACCAGATTATGGATCTGATAGAATGGGTGTTTTGGAAACGAAAAATGGACGCATTTTCAATCTGGCACAATGGTACCCAAGGATGTGTGTTTATGATGACATTTCAGGCTGGAACACATTGCCTTACCTAGGCGCTGGTGAATTTTATTTAGAATATGGAACATTTGATGTTCAAATTAACTCACCAGCCGACCATCTTGTCGTTTGTTCAGGTGAGTTACTTAATCCAGAGGACGTCTACACTGACACTCAACTCAAACGTCTAGAACAAGCAGCAAAAAGCGATGAAACTGTGCTTATTCGATCAGTTGATGAAATTAATGATCCAAATTCTAGACCTCAAGATAAAGACCGACTAACTTGGAAATTTAGAATAGAAAACTCAAGAGATGTTGCATGGTCCTCATCAAAAGCGTTTATTATGGATGCTGCTCGTATAAACCTTCCTAGTGGAAAAAAATCCATGGCTATTTCAGTATACCCAGAAGAAAGCAACAGTATGGATTCTTGGTCACGCTCTACAGAATATACCAAAGCGTCTATAGAACACTATTCCGAAAAATGGCTAGAATACCCTTACCCTGCAGCCATAAATGTTGCAGGAAATCAAGGGGGCATGGAATATCCAGGTATTGTATTTTGTAGCTGGAAAAGTAAAAACGAAAGATTATGGGGCGTAACCGACCATGAGTTTGGACACATTTGGTTTCCTATGATTGTTGGTTCTAACGAACGCCTACATGCTTGGATGGACGAGGGGTTCAACACCTTTATTAACTCACTAAGTACAGATGCTTTCAATGACGGCGAATACAAGGAACGCAAGCGCAATATGCATCGATTTTCTGGAATGTTGGTCAACGACCGAATGGAACCTATCGCTACACCCCCAGATAATTTAAAAGAACGTAACTTGGGCCTTTTGGCCTACTATAAACCAAGTGCTGGATTGGTCATGCTCCGTGAACATGTTTTGGGTAAAGAGCGTTTTGATGAAGCCTTTACCGCATACATCAAGCGATGGGCTTATAAACACCCTACTCCTGATGACTTCTTCAGAACCATGGAAAACGTAAGTGGGGAAGAGTTGAGTTGGTTCTGGCGTGGATGGTTTATTCACAATTGGAAACTTGACCAAGCGATTAAACGAGTAAAATATGAAGACGGAGACCCTACAAAAGGGGCAATTGTAACCATAGAAAATCTTCAGCAAATGCCTATGCCAGTAACCTTAGAATTTACCACAGTCAGTGGAACAAAATCAAGACATAGCCTGCCCGTTGAAATATGGAAACGCAACAAAAAATGGACGTTCAAATATGAATCAACAGAAGAACTAAAAAGTGTAGTTGTGGATCCTGATTATGTTCTTCCTGATGTTGATTCGAGTAACAATCGCTGGACACCTGAAATAGCTGCAGAAAATGCAGAAGATTTAACGCCTTATTTTGGTGATTATACTTCAGCAGCATTTCCAATGGTTATTAATATTTCTGAGCAAAGCGGTGAATTAGTAGCAAAAGCAGAAGGGCAACCAGCCTTAGCGCTGACCAATGATGGTGGGGGTAAATTTATCTCTGATGAAGCTGGGCTTGAAATGCAATTCAATTCCGACAACTCCGGCTTTGAATTGAATATTGGTGGTCAAGTTTTTGAATTCAATAAAAAATAAAAATTAGAATAAAATAAAAACAAAGCGACTCGTGTAAGTCGCTTTTTTTGTTGTAAAACGAAATTTACTTATGGTATTTCATATATTTATATTTTAACTTTAAATTAACCACTACAATGAAAAAACAACTTTTACTTACTTTGTTAGCAGTACTTACGCTTTCATGTACTAACACTCAGAAACAAGAATCTACTCAAAGTCAAATTGGCTTTGAAATTGCTGACGATGGCACTAAACTTCCACTGTATGCCGGAGCATTGTCAACTGTTGAACTTTGGGAACAATACATCAAAGCGCACAATGACAGAAATCTAGACGTAATTCGTGCGATGAATGCAGAAAATTTTAAAGCCTATGGTCCAAATGGGGAAATTATTGATGGAACTGATGCTCATATAGAATTTTTAACAAACTGGTTCGAAGCAGCCAATCCTAAATGGAAGTCAAATTATTTCATTACAAATAAGTTTACGAACCAAAAAGACAAGCTTCGCGAATGGGTAACTTCTGGACATGAAGTTACCATGACTGTTGAAGGAGAAAAAATCGAAGTTGGTCAAGTTCATGATGCTCTTATTCAGGACGGTAAAATTCAAATGTTTTATGTCTATGAGATAGCCAAAGCATCTAGCGAAGAGTAAATACAATCATTTAGATATTAATTTAAAACGCCTCAAAATGAGGCGTTTTTTTTTATAAATCTATCTTAAAACTGAATATAAAAACTATAGCATTATCTATTTTTACCGGTTCATAAAAGAATTGAGTGAAGAATACCAAAATTAATATTGTATGGTTGAAACGTGACTTACGCACACAAGATCACGAGCCCTTATTCAATGCAGAAAACTCAAAAACCCCCTTCCTTATAATCTATATCTATGACATTCAATTACTAAAGCATCCAGATACAAGTATTCGTCACCTGCAGTTTATTTACCATTCCATAAACGCCCTCAACAAAACCTTAGAATCTTCAAATACTTCTGTTTCTGTTTTTTATGGAAATTCATTAGATATTTTTGAATTTCTATACACAAAATTCGATATCCAAACTATTTTTAGCTATAACGAAAGTGGTACAGAACGTTCTTGGTCACGTGATAAAAGCATTTCAAAATTTTGTGAGCAATACAATATTTTATGGCAAGAATCCCAACAAAACGGAGTTGTTCGTGGGCTAAAAAACAGAGCAAATTGGGCAAAACTTTGGAACGGCTATATGAGTAAACCTCTCATCAGCAATAGATTTTCAAAAGCCAAAAAAATTGAGTTTTCATATCCTTTTTTACTTCCAAAAAAGCTTCAAAAAAAATTGGAACACTACCCAAAATCATTTCAACCAGCTGGAGAAGGCATGGCCTGGCGCTATTTAAATTCATTTCTTGAGGAAAGAGGAGTCAATTACCAAAAATATATATCGAAACCCACAGAAAGCAGAATAAGTTGTAGTAGAGTATCACCGTTTTTGAGTTGGGGTAATTTAAGCATAAGACAAGTATTTCAGTATGTGAACATGCATCCTAACGCTCAAAAAAGAAAGCGGGTGTATTCGGCGATGTTAACTAGGTTACATTGGCATTGTCATTTTATTCAAAAATTTGAAATGGAATGCAGCTACGAAACACAATGCATCAACGCTGGTTATGAATTATTGGAACGAAACACTAACGCCACCTATTTAAAAGCTTGGAAAATGGGCATTACTGGTTACCCGCTAGTTGATGCATGTATGCGAGCACTTGAGCAAACAGGATGGATAAATTTCAGAATGCGTGCACTCTTAGTATCGTTTTTAACGCTAAACCTTGATCAAGATTGGCGCGAAGGAGTTTATCATTTGGCACGCTTATTTCTAGATTACGATCCTGGAATTCATTATCCTCAATTTCAAATGCAAGCCGGAACAACCGGGATCAACACCATAAGGCTATACAACCCTGTGAAAAACTCTATTGAACAAGACCCGGACGGAATTTTTATAAAAAAATGGGTGCCAGAGCTCGCTAATGTGCCCAAAGAATACATCCACGAACCATGGAAAATGAGCGCCATGGAACAGGAATTTTGTGGGGTTATTATTGGAGAATTATATCCACTACCCATCGTAAATTTAGAAGAAAGTGCACGAGCTGCTCGCGAAAAAGTTTGGGGACACCGCAAACACCCATTGGTGCAAAAAGAAAATAAAAGAATATTAAAAAAGCACGTTAAAAAACGTTAACGAAAAGACATAAAAAAAGCCCTCCGTTTTACAGGAAAGCTTCTCATTGGTTTTGTCACAAACCACGGGTAATCTTATGATTACCTCAACACAACGCGTTTAAGAACTTTTTGCGTCTTGCTTAAAGAACTTTGCGGTCTGGACGGGACTCGAACCCGCGACCCCCTGCGTGACAGGCAGGTATTCTAACCAACTGAACTACCAAACCGTTGCTTTATAGCGATTGCAAATATACATTGCATTTTTAATACGGCAAATGTTTTTGATTTATTTTTTACAAAAATTTATTGCGTTTTTGAAAGAAAGTGAGCATGATTTTTTCGAAGCCTCTACGGATGTCAACAGGGACATAATTAATATTGTATTGATCACATTTTCCTTTAAGCGCATGCACATAATCTAACATTGAGGTCTTGTATTGCTCTTGAACAATTTCTGGAAAAAGATCTATAGAAGCTCCAGTCTCCACGTCGACAAAATGTTTTGGTGTGCTGCCAAACTCAAAGTCATATTCTGTTTTTTTATCATAGACATGAAAAAGTATCAATTCATGTTTGTTATACTTCAAATGACGTAAGGCTTCAAACAATTCTTTTGAATCTCTACTGGATTGAAACATATCTGTAAAAAGAATAATCATGGAACGGCGGTGCAATTGTTCTGCAATTTGGTGCAGCACCTCATACGTTTGTGTTTTCACCGCCTTTGGTCTCGACAAAGCAAAAGTTTCCAAAGTATTGAGCAGCATTTGAAAATGACGTTCATTCCCTTTTTCTGGAGCATAAAAACTATGGCTATCGTCGTAAAGACTGAGTCCAGCAGCATCGCGTTGTTTTTTGAGAATTTCTAGTAAAACAGCAGACGCTAATGCTGAAAATTCAGCTTTGTTGTACGCTAGTTTTGGGTGGTGCTTTTTATTTGGGTAGTACATTGATGAACTCTGATCAATTATAATATGACAACGCATATTAGTTTCCTCATCATAGCGTTTAGTATACAATTTATCGGTTTTTGCAAAAAGCTTCCAATCAATATGTCGGGTACTATCGCCGCTGTTGTAGATTTTGTGTTCAGCAAATTCTGCCGAAAATCCATGAAATGGACTTTTGTGCATTCCAGAAATAAAACCCTCTACAATAGATTGTGCCAGAAGTTCAAACTCAGAAAATTTAGCAGTATGTTTTTGTTGTTGTTGAAAACTCATTACCCCTAAACTAAAAAAGGTTTGCCACATGGACAAACCTTTTATTATTTAATATTTGTAAGAAAATTATAACAAGGCGTCAATTGCATCTGTATAACTTGCTTTTGGGGCTACGCCTACCTGACGTCCAACAACCTCTCCGTTTTGAAACACCAAAACCGTAGGAATATTTCTAACACCGTATTTAGCAGCAAATTCTTGGTTTGCATCAACATCAACTTTGCCAACAACAGCCTTATCTGCATACTCAGTACTAATCTCGTCAATGATCGGACCTACCATGCGGCAAGGGCCACACCAGGCTGCCCAAAAATCAACCATAACGGGCTTGTTACTGTTAAGAACTGTTTCTTCAAAATTTGCGTCTGTTATTTCTAATGCCATAAGATATAGTTTAATTGTGAATACAAATTTAATTAAAAAAATGAGTACTTTAACCAATACTTAATTTGTTTTTCTTATGGTTAAATTGGTAATGTTGATAAACTAATTCAATTTGTAATATATATTCTGACTTTGAAGTTCATTTAAAAGTTCTTGAGAAATTTGCACTTTTTGTTTTCTACTTTTCAATTCTACTTTTAATTCTTCTTCATCGTCGTATACAACAAAATTAAGGACATGCTTTCCTTTGTGCATTCGGAGTAAATCCTGAATTTCTGTAATTTTATCCTCGGTTAATCCTTTGATACTCAATTGAATTGATAATTTTTTAGCATAGGCATCCATAACATCGTGCAACAATTGGAAATTATTGAATTGTAAACGCGGTTCACTCTTTTTACCAGTTTCTCTATTGGTCCAACCCTCGCGAACAAATGAGCGAACATAGACAAAATTGTTGAGCATAAGAAAATGTCTAAACTTAAGATATTCTTCTCCAAAAATTCGGAACTCATGACTATTGGTATAGTCTTCGATAGTAAAACTCGCCCAACCTTTTCCTTGCCTACTAACTCTGTGTTGCACATCGGTCACAACACCTCCAAAAGTTATTTCTTTATTGATTAGTGGAGTCATATTTTGGAAGTAAGCTACAGTTCCATTACAAAAATTTTGCATTTCTATTCGAAAATCATCCAAAGGGTGCCCTGAAATATAGATGCCTACCACTTCTTTTTCACGAGCCAATTTTTCCATAGTACCCCATGATTCACAGGCGGGTAATTCTGGTTCAGGAAATTGTACTTCGCTGGCTTCACCAAATAAACTAACTTGTGCGGAGTTTTTATTTTCTTGGTATTTATTGGCAAATTTTATAGTTTTTTCTAAAAAGGTAACACCATCCCCTTCATCATAAAAATACTGAGCGCGGTGGGTATTAGAAAAACAATCGAAGCCCCCTGCGTTTGCCAAATTCTCAAAGGCTTTTTTATTGGCCGCACGCAAATCAATTCTTTTTGCTAAATCGAAAATTGATCGGTAAACCCCCTCCTTTTTCCGTTCATCAACAATCGTTTTTACAGCACCATGCCCAACGCCTTTAATAGCCCCCATACCAAAGCGAATGGCATTGTCCTTGTTAACCGAAAATTTATAATAACTCTCGTTAACATCAGGCCCAAGGACATTCATTCTCATACGTTTGGCCTCTTCCATAAAAAAGGTCACTTGCTTAATGTCGTTCATGTTATTAGACAAAACTGCTGCCATGTACTCAGCAGGGTAGTGTGCCTTGAGATAAGCTGTTTGATATGCAATCCACGCATAACATGTAGAATGTGATTTATTGAAGGCATAGCTAGCAAATTTCTCCCAGTCGGTCCAAATTTTTTCTAATTTCTCAACAGCCAAACCTTTAGCGCTAGCTTGTGCAATAAATTTAGGTTTCATTTTGTCCAAAACAGCTTTTTGTTTTTTACCCATCGCCTTGCGCAAGACATCGGCTTCGCCTTTGGTGAAATCAGCAAGTTTTTGAGACAGTAGCATTACTTGCTCTTGGTATACGGTTATCCCATAAGTTTCGTTCAAAAACTCCTCCATCTCAGGAAGGTCATATGAGATTTCTTCATCTCCGTGTTTTCTTCGAATAAAACTAGGAATATACTCTAAGGGTCCTGGGCGATATAACGCATTCATGGCAATTAAATCAGCAAACACTGTAGGTTTTAAGTCACGCATATGTTTCTGCATTCCAGGTGACTCGTACTGAAATATACCTACAGTTTCTCCTCTTTGGAAGAGCTCATAAGTGGCTTGGTCGTCAAGAGGAAAGTTTTCCGGATCTAAAGAAATATTATGTTTTGCTTTAACAATTTTCACAGTATCCTTGATGAGCGTTAAGGTTTTGAGACCTAAGAAATCCATTTTTAATAGCCCTGCATCTTCAACTACAGAATTATCAAACTGTGTGACATACAATTCCGAATCTTTTGCTGTAGCTATTGGAACATAATTGGTAATATCCCCGGGTGTAATGATGACCCCACAGGCATGAATTCCTGTATTTCTAAGCGATCCCTCCAATACTTTGGCTTGATTGACAGTTTCCGCTTCAAGATCATCTCCTTCTGAAATATTGAGCAATTGATTGATAAGTTCCATGTCCTCCGCGCGAAATTTTTGTTTGAGAACTTTCTCATCTTCACCAAAAATTTTATTGAGCTTTGACATGTTAGGGACGAGCTTTGCTATGCGGTCAGCATCACCAAGTGGCAAATCCAATACACGAGCGGTGTCTCTAATAGATGACTTTGCAGCCATGGTTCCGTAAGTCACAATTTGTGCAACCTGATTTGAACCGTATTTATTTATCACATAATCCATTACACGCCCTCGACCTTCATCATCAAAATCAATATCAATATCGGGCATACTCACACGATCCGGATTCAAAAAACGCTCAAAAAGCAAGTCATACTTGATAGGATCTATATTGGTAATCCACAAACAATACGCCACTACTGATCCTGCAGCAGATCCACGACCTGGCCCTACAGAAACATCCATGTTTCGGGCCTCGCGAATAAAGTCTTCAACAATCAAGAAATAGCCAGGATAACCTGTTTTTTCTATCGTTTGAAGTTCAAAATCTAATCGTTCTTTAATTTCATCTGAAAGAGTTCCGTAGCGTTTTTCAGCACCTTCGTAAGACAAATGACGGAGGTAGGCATTTTCGCCGTGGTTAGTACCCTCTACTGCGTCACTAGGATGTTCAAACTCTTTGGGAATATCAAACTTTGGAAGCAGGACTTCTCGAGCAAGTTCAAAAGGCTCAACTTTATCCACTACATCCTGTATATTAAGAATAGCTTCAGGTACATCACTGAAGAGCTGTTTCATCTCGTCAGGCGATTTGAAAAAATATTCTTGGTTGGGTAATCCGTAACGGTAACCTCGTCCACGTCCAATGGGGGTTGCTTGCTTTTCTCCATCTTTAACACACAACAAAATATCGTGCGCGTTAGCCTCGGTCTGATCTATGTAATATGTGTTGTTGGTGGCCAATAGTTTAATCTGATGCTTGGCTGCAAAATTGAGTAAAACTGCATTGACATGGTCCTCATCTTGTTGACCATGACGCATCAATTCAATATAAAAATCTGTTCCAAATTGATTTTTCCACCACAACAAAGCTTCCTCAGCTTGATGTTCGCCAACATTTAAAATTTTGGACGGTACCTCACCATATAAATTACCTGAAAGTACAATCAAATCGTCTTTGTATTGTTCGACAATTTTGCGGTCGATGCGCGGCACATAATAAAAGCCATCAGTAAACGCCAAGGAAGACATTTTAACCAAATTCTGATAACCCTTTTTATTTTTGGCCAAAAACACAATTTGATAACCATTATCTTTCTGTGATTTATTGGTATGATCATCACATACAAAAAATTCACACCCAACAATGGGTTTGATGGGTTGCTGATTAAGTTCCTCGCCAGCAGCTTGGGCATCTTTTTTACGCTGTGCCAAGGACTTGTTGTGAATCCCAATTTCTTTAACAAAGTGAAAGGCCCCCATCATGTTTCCATGATCGGTAAGCGCAACTGCTGGCATAGCTGCATCTGCAGTAGCTTTTACTAATTTTTTAATGCTAATGGTAGATTGAAGTATTGAAAACTGAGAATGATTGTGCAAATGAACAACATTGGCATCCGTGAGACTTGCAGGGATTTTTTGGGCTATTGGCGGTGCTGTTTCTTCTTGTTTCTTGGTTTGTTCAACAAGTTTGGCCGCAGCTTTTTTTAGATTGACATGTTTGAGCCCCAACGGCGCAACGAGATCTAGGTTTTGGGCTTGAAATTCTGAAACATAATCGGGTGCAGCTTGCAACTGGTCTGCGGTATAGATGCCCTGACGCAAGAGCTCCAAAAAACAACGTGTGGTGGCCTCGACATCGGCGGTGGCATTGTGTGCTTCCGCAAAGGGAGTATCAAATAATTTTTGGTGCAACTCGGTAAGGGTAGGCAATTTGAACTTACCACCTCGTCCACCTGGCAATTTGCATAAATTGGCGGTAGTTTCAGTACAAGTATCCAATACTGGCATGCCATTGAGCGGAGTTTGTACTTGCAAACGATGGTATTCGCAACCCAAAATATTGAGGTCAAACTCTACATTTTGCCCCACAACAAATTTAGCTTTGGCCAGCGCGGTATTAAATTTTTCAAGAACAACAGCCAAAGCTTCGCCCTCTTTGGTGGCTAATGCTGTAGAAATTCCATGAATTTGCTCTGCATCGTAGGGAATATTGAACCCATCCGGACGGATAAGATAGTCTTGATGTTCGATACATTGGCCCATAGCGTCGTGCAATTGCCATGCTATTTGAACACAACGCGGCCAATTATCACTATCCGTGATGGGTGCTTTCCAACGTTTGGGAAGCCCTGTAGTTTCGGTATCAAAGATTAAATACATGCAGAAATTTGTGCTTTAAATAGAATTTTAAATATAGTATTATTTTAAAATTATGAGCAGGGTTTTAGCTAGGATTTATGAACAATTTTTTTGTTGAGCAGCTAAAGCTCGAAACCCAATTGAACTGTAATGGTGGGAGTAAAAATAGTTTGAAGAAAATTAAAATTTGGCAAGTCTATTGAAACTCTGATTTGCAACTATCAAAAGATTTAGCAGTTATGAAATTTAAACGGATGCTAAAAAAACTCAGTCCAAAATACAAACAGATTGTTAGTCAACATACCTCAAATTATAAAACACCCCTTCAGAAAAGTTCAAATACTTACTACCCTCATCGTCGTACGAATTAAAATAGAAAGATCCTTTAAGCGTTTTTGATACAGTATTTACCTCCTCTAGAGTAACCTGCCCATCGCCTAAGTAGACGGGAAATTCTGTACCGTTGTTTTGAGTAGAGTAAGTTGTGATTCCTTCTGTAAAAGTGATTGTTGATAGCTCACCTTGACCTAAAGTGTAGACCCCGACAGCAGCTTCTGGAAGGCTTATAATCATGGTGCCGTAACCATCGCTACCCGAAATACTCAACACCCCAGAGCTTTGCACAGTAGCTGTACGTACAGTAGAGCGCCATACAAAATCGCCCTGTTGTAGCCCCTGAAAAGTGGGCGAACTGGTTTGTATATCGTCCTGACAACTTAAAAAAGCTAAAGGAAGTAAAAGAATAAATAAGAAGTATCTCATAAAAAAAATAAATAGGATAGAGGACAATATGGCCACGTAACACACCAAAAATATAAAAAATAAATGAATGTTTTTGTATGGAAAAAATATAGTATATTTGCCGCTCATTAATAACAGAGGTCGAGTACCTCACAAATTAATTTTTATGCCTGTAAAACTAAGATTACAAAGACACGGAAAAAAAGGAAAACCATTTTATTGGATTGTTGCCGCAGATTCGCGCTCCAAAAGAGATGGACGATTTCTTGAAAAATTAGGAACGTACAATCCGAATACTAATCCAGCACAGATCGAGCTCAACATCGATAATGCAGTACAATGGTTAGAAAAGGGTGCACAACCCACAGACACCACACGCACAATTTTGTCGCACGAGGGTGTAATGTTGAAAAAACATCTTGCTGGTGGAGTGAAAAAAGGCGCTTTAACGGAAGAACAAGCAGAAGAAAAATTCCAAGCTTGGGTAACTGAAAAGCAAGCCAAAATTGACGCTAAGAAATCGGATCTCCAAAAAGCTAAAGACGCCGAAGCTGCAAAAGCATTTGCTGCAGAAAAAGCGGCTAATGAAGCGCGAATTGCTGCCGCTGCACCAGTAGTGGAAGAAGCGACTGAAGATACTGCCGAAGAAACAACAGAAGCGTCTAACGAAGAAGAATAAAACATTTATTTTTTATATCTTTAAAACCTGACTTTGGTCAGGTTTTTTTATGAACTTTTATGAAAAAAGAAGATTGTTTTTACCTCGGAAAAATCGTAAAAAAGTACAGCTTTAAAGGAGAATTGCTGATGAAACTTGATACCGATCAGCCCGAGATTTACGAACACCTTGATACTTTATTTTTGGACATCAACAACAGTTTGATTCCCTATTTTATTGAAAGATCACAACTCCACAAATCCGATTTGTTGCGCATAAAATTTGAAGATGTATCATCTGAAAGTGCCGCAGAAGAATTACTCAAAAAAGAGGTCTATCTGCCCCTAGACTTATTGCCAGAACTTGAAGGCAATGCATTTTATTACCACGAAATTATTGGTTTTCACGTCGTTGATGAAAGTTTTGGCTCAGTTGGACTCATTTCAGGGGTTAATGACAGTACCGCACAAGTCCTTTTAGAAATAGATCGAAACGGCACAGAAATCCTTATTCCTTTGAACGATGACATCATCCGCATTGTAGACCGCAACAAAAAAACGGTGACGGTCGCTACGCCACCAGGACTCATTGATTTGTACCTCGAATAATGGCTCTAGAAGCATTTCAATTTAAACAATTTCATGTAGCACACGATCGGTGTGCAATGAAAGTAGGTACAGATGCTGTTTTACTTGGTGCTTGGGCTTCTGTAGACCATCGGCCAAATGCAATTTTGGATATTGGTGCAGGATCGGGAATTTTGGCGCTCATGCTTGCGCAACGCAGTTCCGCAGAACTCATTGATGCGCTTGAAATTGATGCTTCAGCTTATGAGCAATGTGTAACCAATTTTGAGCAATCACCATGGAGAGATCGGTTGTTTTGCTACCACGCTAGCCTCGAAGAATTTACAGAGGAAATTGAAGACAAATACGATCTTATTGTATCGAATCCTCCATTTTACACCAACCCTTTTGATACGCAAAACGATGCCCGAAATAGAGCGCGTTTTGAACACGCTATGCCGTTTAAGCATCTAGTCGCCTCAGTTGAGAAATTACTGTCCAACGACGGTCAATTTTGCGTCATTACCCCCTACAGTGCAGAAAAAACGTTTTGTACTTTGGCACAAGCACATGGATTATTTTGCCACAACATAGTATATGTGCGAGGCGAAAAACAAGGCAAAATAAAGCGTTGTTTGATGGCATTTTCATTTGAAAATCGTCAAACAAATTTCCAAGAAATGTATCTTGAAGACGGCCGCCAAAGCTATAGTGAGGCCTACAAAAACATGACAAAAGAATTTTATTTAAAATTCTAAACTAAATAAATTTATAAGTAAATTTGTTGTGTAGAAAATTGATTTTTAGTTGTTTTTTCTATGAAATGATTACATAAAAAACTTTTTGTATGAAACCAGACCTATTTGAAGCACCCGATTATTACAATTTAGACGATTTATTTAGCGAAGAACACAAGCTTGTTCGTGATGCTGCTCGAGAATGGGTTAAGAGAGATGTCTCACCCATCATTGAAACTTATGCGCAAAAAGCGGAATTTCCAAAACAAATTATCGGAGGATTAGCAGAAATTGGTGCCTTTGGACCCTACATTCCAGAAACCTATGGAGGTGCAGGTCTAGATCAAATTTCATATGGACTGATTATGCAAGAAATTGAACGTGGCGATTCTGGAGTTCGCAGTACCGCATCGGTGCAATCTTCATTGGTGATGTATCCAATTTGGAAGTATGGTAATGAAGAACAACGTCAAAAATATTTACCAAAACTTGCCTCAGGAGCATTTATGGGTGCTTTTGGACTTACTGAACCCAATCACGGAAGTAATCCTGGGGGTATGACCACAAATTATAAAGATATGGGCGACCATTACTTACTGAATGGTGCAAAACTATGGATTTCTAACGCTCCTTTTTGCGATGTTGCAGTGGTGTGGGCAAAAAATGAAGAAGGCCGTATTCATGGGCTTATTGTTGAGCGGAGTATGGAAGGCTTTTCTACGCCAGAAACACACAACAAATGGTCGTTAAGAGCCAGTGCAACTGGTGAGCTTATTTTTCAAGATGTTAAAGTTCCAAAAGGAAATTTATTACCTAACAAATCTGGATTAGGCGCACCGCTTGGTTGTTTGGATTCTGCGCGCTATGGCATTGCATGGGGTGCTATTGGTGCAGCAATGGATTGTTATGATACCGCTTTGCGTTATGCAAAAGAACGTGTTCAATTTGGAAAACCTATTGCAGGCTTTCAACTGCAACAGAAAAAATTGGCCGAAATGATTACTGAAATCACTAAAGCACAATTGTTGGCCTTCCGGTTGGGACAATTAAAAAATGAAGATAAAGCTACTTCGGCACAAATTTCTATGGCCAAAAGAAATAATGTAGATATGGCCTTAAAGGTTGCTCGTGAAGCCCGACAGATTCTTGGCGGAATGGGGATCACAGGCGAATACAGTATTATGCGCCATATGATGAATTTAGAAAGTGTTGTGACTTACGAGGGTACACACGACATACACTTACTCATTACTGGACTCGATATAACAGGACTTAATGCGTTTAAATAATAAACTTCTCGTATTGTTTTTTGGACTGTCATTTATTTTGAACATGTCTGTCCTAAGCTGTAATACAAAAGCTGAAATACCATATGTTGCCCCTTATGCTGGAGGTGAAGACGAAGAAGAGGAAGAGGAAGAAGAACAGGACGATGAAGCACCGCGCACGTTCAAATTATTATCCTTGGGCGATAGCTATACCATTGGGCAGAGTGTGTGTATAAGTTGTCGTTTTCCAGAACAACTCAAAGACAGCTTAATTGAAAACTTTAACAGTCAGGATATTTTTTCTTTGGAAATCATCGCGCAAACGGGTTGGACAACTACAAATTTAAAATCTGCCATAGCAAGCGCTAATCCAACAGCAGATTTTGACTTGGTAACTTTACTCATAGGAGTCAATAATCAATATCAAAATAAACCTTTTTCATTATATCAAACAGAGTTTATTGAGTTAGTGGATACCGCTATTTCTCTGGTAGGTGGCGAAGCATCAAACCTCATTGTCGTTTCCATTCCCGACTACGCCTACACACCATTTGGACAAAATTCAAACTCCGAAACCATTTCAGCAGAGCTGGAGACCTACAACAATTACGCACAAAATTATTGCAACACCAACGGGTTGACTTATGTTTATATCACAGACATTACTCAACAAGGGCTCAATAATCCTGACTTGGTTGCTTCAGATAACCTACACCCTTCTAGCTTGGCGTACTCCAAATTTGTTGAGCGCATACTCCCATTTGCTATAGAAAAAATTGAATAAATTTACTCTTCCGGAGCCAATTCAATTTCCAATCCTTCTAACTCAGGAAAGACTTGAATTTGACAACCTAATCGACTATTTGGCTTGACGTGAAACGCCTCGCTAAGCATGGCCTCTTCATCATCTGATTTATCAACTAAATCGTGTGTACTGTGGATATAACATTGGCAGGAAGCACACATGGCCATACCACCACAAACGCCAATAGTCCCTTCTGGAGCAAGTTCGTACATGCGCACAACTTCCATCAAATTCAGAGCCATATCAGTGGGCGCCTCAACAGCATGAGTTGTTCCATTGCGGTCTGTTATTTTTATGTGAATATCTGAAGACATCAATTAATTGATTTTACAACACTCTTGGGCGCTTCTTTGCGAGTTCCATCAAAGCCATCAATACCACTTACAGTTGTGTATTTAAGCACAAGACGCTTTCCTGGATTGATGATTTTGTAAGCCGCCTGGCACATCAGTGTGGCTTCGTGAAAACCGCATAAAATCAATTTCAATTTTCCGGGATAGGTATTCACATCTCCAATGGCGAAAACCCCTGGAATGTTGGTCTGATAATCTAATGCATTATTTACTTTAATGGCATTTTTTTCGATTTCTAATCCCCAATTGGCAATTGGCCCCAGTTTAGGGGATAACCCAAACAGTGGGATAAACGCATCTGTTTTGATACGTTGTGGTGCTTCATCTGTTTTTGTGACTTCTATAAATTCTAAACAATCAGCACCAATAAGACCCGTAACCTCAGCAGGCGTAATCAAATTAATAACCCCATTGTTTTTAAGTTCCTGCACTTTGTCAACAGAATCTAAAGCGCCCCTAAATTCTGTTCTTCTATGAATCAATGTAACTTCTTTAGCAACGGCACTTAAAAAAATTGACCAGTCCAATGCGGAATCCCCTCCACCTGCAATAACCACACGCTTATCGCGATAAACTTCGGGATCTTTAATCATGTAAGACACCCCTTTATCTTCAAAGTTTTCAATATTTTCTAGGGCTGGCTTTCGTGGTTCAAAACTCCCTAATCCTCCTGCAATTGCGACGACAGGCGCACAATGCTGTGTCCCTTTGTTGGTTGTTACAACGAAAGTTCCATCGCTTTGCTTTTCAATAGTTTCTGCACGCTCACCAAGGGTGAAACCAGGTTCAAATTGTTTAGATTGCTCTAATAATTTTTCTGTAAGTTCGCCAGCTAAAATTTCTGGATAGGCTGGAATATCGTAGATTGGTTTTTTGGGATAAATTTCAGAACATTGACCACCGGGCTGAGGCAGTGCATCTATTAGGTGGCATTTAAGCTTGAGCAATCCAGCTTCAAAGACAGCAAATAGCCCTGTTGGCCCTGCGCCAATAATAAGAATATCTGTTTTGATCATCCTAAGCTTCAATATTGATTACAGATTGAATTTGAGGCGCATATTTTTTAATGGTCATCTCCACACCAGACTTTAAAGTCATTTGGTTGACACTACACGAAGAGCATGCACCAATGAGTTGAACTTTGACCACCTCATCATTTTCAATGGCAATGAGGTTGATATTTCCACCATCATTTTGAAGAAATGGACGAATTTCATCCAGAGCTTTTTCTACATTTTTTCGCAATTCTTCTGTACTCATAATCATTTTTATTTAATTTTTTACAGCACTACAACCCGCCATTGTTGTGATTTTTATGGCTTCTGTTGGCGGCAAACTTTTGTTACGCCTAACAACCTCTTGAACTACATTTTGAGTGATTTCTCTAAATGAAGACTTTAATGGCGTATTGGATTGCATGGCTGCCGGGCGACCAAAATCGCCGGCTTCTCGAATACTTTGTACAATGGGAATCTCGCCCAAAAATGAAACCTCAAGATCACTTGCTAGATGTCTTGCTCCTTCTTGACCGAAAATATAGTATTTGTGGTCTGGTAATTCCTCAGGTACAAAATAGGCCATATTTTCAATGATGCCCAATACTGGTACATTGATGCTTTCTTGTTGGAACATAGCTACTCCCTTTTTAGCATCAGCAAGTGCAACATTTTGTGGAGTACTGACAACCACAGCTCCAGTAATGGGTAAAGACTGCATGATACTCAAGTGAATGTCTCCTGTTCCTGGTGGTAAATCAATCAATAAAAAATCTAATTCACCCCAAGCAGCATCAAAAATCATTTGATTTAGTGCTTTAGCAGCCATAGGACCACGCCAAACTACAGCTTGATTTGGTTTGGTAAAAAATCCAATCGAAAGTATTTTGACTCCATAATTTTCGACAGGCTGCATTTTAGAAGCACCATTGACTTGTACGGCCAATGGTCGTTCTAGCGCAACATCAAACATCAAAGGAATAGAAGGGCCATAAATGTCGGCATCTAAAACACCAACCTTAAAACCCATTTTAGCCAATGTAACAGCCATATTCGAAGTAATTGTAGACTTGCCAACTCCGCCTTTACCAGACGCTATTGCGATGATGTGTTTGACCCCAGGGATGGGTTTACCCTTGATTTCATTTTTTGGCGCTTTATTCGCTTCAACTTTCACATTGACTTGGATTTTGGCTTTGGGATATACCAACTCATGAATGGTTTTCATGATGTCCACTTCGGTACGCTTTTTGGCCTGAAGGCTAGGATTGGAAATCGTGATATCCACAACGACTTCATCACCAAAAACAACAATGTTTTTAACCGCCTGACTTTCAATCATATTCTTACCTTCTCCTGGTGCAGTAAGGGTCTTTAACGCGTTTTGTATGTCTTGTTTTGTAAATTTCAAAGTAGATAATTTAGACTTATTCTAAAGGACAAATATACGCTTGATTTGTTAAAAAAACTAAAGTTCTTTTAATGGATCCCAAAATACAATTTCAAAATTTTGAATTTGGTTATTTTTGACTTCAATTCCTTCATTTTCTAGAAGTTGCTGCATCAAATTTATGCCCTCAAAATGATGTTTACCTGTGAGCATTCCAATTCTGTTGACCACTCGGTGCGCGGGAACGTCTTTAGCATGAGACGCAGTCATTGCATAGCCCACGGCTCTGGCGCTTTGTGGCGAAGCCAAATAACGTGCAATGGCTCCATAAGTAGTGACACGTCCATATGGAATTTGACGTGCTACAGTAAAACATTTTTCAAAAAAACTAGAAGATTCCGACATCTTAATCCTAACTTAGAAGGTTAATCAAAGTGGCAATTGCCACGACTAAAGTGATAACACCAATGCAATAGTTCATATTTTTTGGACTGGCTATTTTTGTGTTTTTTAGAGTGTCAAAAAACAAAATATAAACATACAAGGCCATAAATGTTCCCATAACTGCACCAGAGACATAGGTTCCAATAGTTGTAGCTTCTAAACTCATCCAACCATAAGACAGCAGCGTAGTCACTACATAGGCCTGAAAAGGAATGGGGAAAACATTTAGTGCAGACATAAATATACCTTGAAAAAAACGGCTTTGTTTACTTTTTACAGAGTGTTCTATTGCTAAGGTAGACGATTTTGCTGTGTTGAAAAAATAGGCTGAAACCAACAAAAAAATGACAAAGGCTACCCGCTTCAAAATAACCGTAACCTCAGGATGAAGATTAAGATATTTAGCAAAAACCACCCCGATATAAACTTGAATGGCAACAACAATACATACCCCAAAAGAAAACATAAAACTTCTGTTGTGCCCTTCTTTCAAACTGATTTTAGCTGCGGATACATTAAGCAATCCAGGGGGCACGACCCCAATAAAAGCAATCAAAAGACTGATAAAAAAGATAATTGTGTTGTTCAAATGCTAGTTGATTTTGAATCTAATATAGGTAATTGCTTTGTTTTGTTCCAAATACGTTTGTTCATAAAACGTCTGAATGGCCGTCACTTCTTCTGGACTTCCTTCTTGATGATACACATCGTGGTTGGCATATTGCACCTCATGGCCTCGCCCATGCAACAACCCAAGGGTGTAGCCATGCATAAATTCACTGTCTGTTTTGAGGTGAACAACGCCAGTGTCGTTTAAGATATGTTTGTAACGTTTCAAAAACGCATCGTTGGTCAGACGGTGTTTGGTGCGTTTATACTTGATTTGTGGGTCGGGAAAAGTGATCCAAATTTCATCAACTTCATTTTCAGCAAACAAATGTTCTATCAGTTCGATTTGCGTACGAATAAAAGCTACATTAGGGAGTTGCTCTTCTATTGCTGTTTTGGCACCACGCCAAAAACGCGCTCCTTTGATGTCAATCCCAATAAAATTTTTGTGGGGATATCGCTTGGCCAGACCGACAGTGTATTCACCCTTTCCACAGCCCAGTTCCAAAACTAATGGATTGCTGTTTTTAAAAAAATCCGCACCCCATTTTCCTTTAAATGGAAATATAGCATCCACAAGATCCGCACGTTTGGGCTGAAGTACATTGTGAAATGTTTCATTTTCTCGAAATCTTTTGAGTTTATTTTTGCTTCCCACTGATGATAATTTTGAGCAAAAATAGGAAAATTACATAGAAGTTATTCCTGTTTTTGGAGGGTAAATGAAAACTCACTTCCTATACCGTACTTGCTTTCAATAAAGATTTTCTGCTCATGTGCTTCAATAATGTGTTTTACAATAGCGAGTCCAAGTCCGGAACCTCCTTCGCTCCGAGCACCACTTTTATCAACTCTATAAAACCGCTCAAAAAGACGTGGAATATGTTCTTCCTCTATGCCTTCGCCATTGTCGGTAATGCGCACCACTACTTTAGCATCCTCAAGAGCCTCAATACTGACTTCTGTAGTTCCGTTGGTGTGCCCATATTTTATAGAATTGACCAAAAGATTGGTCAGCACTTGTTGAATCCGTTCCATATCGGCATGGACATATACTGAAGAGGGCAAAAGTTCATCCAATGAAAGCGTGATGTTTTTCTTTTTGGCTTTCATTTCCAATTGTTCAAAGACATTATTTATTAATTCTAAGATGTCAAAATTTGTTTTTTCTAATTTGGCATCACCAAATTCAATTTTGGTAATCATATCCAAATCTTTGACAATGTAGATCAAACGATCGACGCCTTTATCTGCTCTCTTTAAATACTTTTTCAAAACCTCTGAATCCTGCATTGCCCCATCCAATAGTGTAGCAATATAGCCTTGCACCGTAAATAAAGGCGTTTTGAGCTCATGAGCAACATTACCAACAAATTCTTTTCTGAATTCTTCGCGCGCACGAAAAGATTCTAACTCCATTTTTTTTAGTCGTGTGTATTTGCTAAGTTCTTTGGAAAGAAAATCTAGATCCGTAGACATAGGAACACTGTTGACTGGCCCTGTTTCAGACTCTAAAAAGATAACATCATTATAAATTTTTTCAATTCTTTTGAAGATATAGCGATCGACACGGTATTGAAACACAACAAAAGTGAGCACAACACAAAATAAAAATGAAAGCGCAATAAATTGCAACTGAAACTCATCAATATAAAACAAAAAAACACTCAAAAAGAGTGTAAGATAAAAAGAGAGCAATAAGGCAGTAATGCCTGCAAATTTATAAGTCTTTTTTAGTGATGAACTCATTTGTTTTGAAACTTATACCCTACGCCTTTAATGGTTTTGAAGCGCTTGTCGCCAAGTTTTTCACGCAATTTTCGGATATGAACATCAATCGTTCTTCCTCCAACAACCACTTCATTCCCCCAAATTTTATCGAGGATATCTTCGCGTTTAAAAACTTTTCCTGGTTTTGATGCCAACAAATATAACAATTCAAATTCTTTACGTGGTAAAATGACATCCTCTCCTTTAAAAATAATTTTGTAGGCCTCTCTGTCGATGATCAAATTTTCTAATTCAATAAGGTCTTGGGATGGGCTATCCGTAGTTGTATTCAATCGCCTAAGCAGCGATTTGATTTTGCTGACCAAGACTTTTGGTTTGATGGGTTTGGTGATATAATCATCTGCACCGGCTTCAAAACCTGCAACTTGCGAATAGTCTTCACCACGCGCTGTAAGAAAAGTGATGAGCGTATGTTGAAGCTCAGGAATTTTTCGGATCTGTTCACAGGCCTCAATGCCGTCCATTTCGGGCATCATAACATCTAAAATGATGAGTTGGGGTTGTTCTTTTTTGGCTTTTTTTATGGCTTGAAGTCCATTGTTGGCTGTAGATACGTTGTAGCCCTGTGCCAAGAGGTTGTAACTGATGATTTCCAAAATATCGGGCTCATCATCAACCAAAAGAATTTTTATGTTAGAATTATTCATTTCTAGTGTTATGATTTATACGTAAAGATATTGAATAAGACACGAATAAAAAAAAATGAAATAATTGTTAATATAAGTTTAAAACACGCTTAACGTTAGTTTCATACCAAAATATTGGTGACTAGATAATTCAACGTACACTTTTTTGTTAATCTTTTAATTAATTGTAAAGTAAAATATAAATTTAGTTTAATTGATTGATTTTCAATTAAATTTCATGAAATTGTGTTTAAAAATTAGTTATATTTGAATGAATTAATCAAAATTTTACTTATGAAACACTTTTACTTTTTAATTTTTACTTTTTTTACTTTTAGTTTGTCCTTTGCTCAAACAACTGTATTCATTAATGAATTACATTACGACAACGCATCAAGCGATGTTGCGGAGGGTTTTGAAATTGCAGGACCAGCAGGAACAGACTTAAGCACCTATGTTGTAACAAAATACAACGGATCAAACTCTGGAACCTATGGAGATGTTAATTTAAGTGGAACTATCCCTGATTTATCTGGTGATGGCTTTGGTGTTATCTGGTTTGAATTACCGTCAAATGGGCTCCAAAATGGAGCACCTGATGGATTAGCCCTGAGCAACAATGGTGTCTTAATTCAGTTTTTAACTTATGAAGGTCAAATTACCGCTGTTGGAGGAATAGCTGATGGTTTAACATCAACTGACATTGGGGTTTCAGAAACAAGCTCTACACCATTGGGGCATTCTTTACAGCTTTCAGGATCTGGAACTACATATGAAAACTTTACCTGGAGCGAGCCTTCCACTAATACTTATGATGCTATTAATACGGATCAAGTATTTGGTGCTGCAACGCCAACAATTAGTATTTCATCACCAACAAATAATAGTGTTTTAAGTCCAGGAACATCGTTAGTTAATTTAGAGTGGGTAACAACAAATCTTTCTGGAAGTGAAACAGTTGACGTCGTAGTGAACGGGAACACTGAACAAAATGCAACAAGTCCATTTTCAATTACTACAGAAGACGGTCAAACTTATACAGTTACTGTTAACTTAATTGATGGTGGTACTACCGTTGCTTCTGATAATATATCATTCAGCGTAGGAAGTATGACCCAAGTTACAGATATAGCAGCATTAAGACAAGATGTTGCTTTAAATGGTATAGGAAATTATTATGAAATTACTGGAGAATCTTTTGTCAATCAAACTGATAGTTACAACAATAGAAGATGGGTACAAGATTCTAACAACTCTGGTATTTTGATATATGACAGTCAAGATGTGATATCTACAGCGTATACAATTGGTGATGCGGTAACGGGGCTGCAAGGATACACAGCTGAGGTCTATGGTGTACTTAGATTCATTCCAACTTCTGACTCTGGAGTGATTGCTTCTTCGAACAATACAATAACTCCTCAAGTAGTTAGTATTTCCGATTTAAATTCTGATCCAGATGTTTATGAGTCTACTCTTGTAAGAATAGCTGGTTCTGTAGAATTTACAGATGCTGACGGAAGTACTTTATTTTCAAATGGATCAAATTATACAATAACTGACGGAGCAGTTGACTCAGAAGATGTAGCTATTACAGGAAATGTAAGAACTGAGTTTTGGGGAGTTTTTAATCAAACAATTATTCCTTCTGACCTTCAATTAGTAACTGGAGTTGCAGGACAATACGATGGTACAGCTCAAGTATACCCTAGAACCCTTTCTGATATTGAAGTTGATTCATGTTATTTTAAGGAAGGATTTACGCATGATTTTGACAGCGTTGCTGATGGTTTTATTGTAGACGCATCATGCTGGTTAACCTATAATGGTGGCGGAACAGCTGAGTCTTGGGGGATTTATACTGACACAGCAGCAGGTGGTTATTATTGGGGAATGGTATATCCAGCTACATCTAATGCAGATTGGTTAATCTCACCTGCATTTAAAGTGGTGGATAATCTAACTGATGGTGTCTCAGTTGAAATTTGGGAAAACAGTTCTACTTATCCAGAAGCATTTGATATACAATTATGGGATGTTAATTTAAATCAAATAATAGCTACTTTAGCTGTAGATCCAGAAACTTCTGTAGCCCCACAAAGAACTACGTTAACATTTGATCTTTCAAATTACGAAGGACAAAATCTAAGATTTGCAATTTACAATTATTCGGCTGCTCCTAATGGCTTTTATTTGTGGGTTGACAACTTCCAATTAACATCTTTTAGTTCCCTGGGGGCAAATAATCCAGATCAATCTACAACTTTTGAATATTTCCCAAATCCGGTAAAAGATGAATTAACAATTAAAGCTCAACAAAATATTGATTCAATAGAAATATTCAATATTCTTGGTCAGTCTGTTATTTCTTTAAGTCCTGGTGCGTTGGAGACAAAAATTGACATGCAAACTTTACAAACTGGAGCCTATTTTGTTAAAATTTCAATTAATCAAAATACTGAAACATTCCGAGTTTTAAAAAACTAAAATAATTTTTAACATAAATCTTTAGAGCGTTGCCTGTGCAACGCTCTTTTTATTTTATCTATTTTTGTAGTGCACTTGAACAATAATGGACTACAGATTAATTTTTGATATCAATTCTGAGGCGGCTTTTACCAAAAAAGCACTCGAACTATTCAAATTTCAATTTGAAGAAAATCCAGTATACCGTTCTTTTTGTGACCTTTTGTACAAACACCCCAGTGATATCCAAAAATTAGAAGATATTCCTTTTTTACCTATAGAATTTTTTAAAACTCATAAGGTTGTTTCTTCTAAAAAAGATATTCAACAGACGTTTACCAGCAGTGGAACTACAGGAAATGTAGTAAGCCAACACCATGTGGCCGACCTCAACCTTTATAAAACAAGTTTTCAAAAAGGGTTTTCACACGTTTATGGCAACATAGAAGATTATGCTGTTTTGGCCCTACTACCCTCCTATTTAGAACGAGAAGGGTCTTCTTTGGTTTATATGGTGGAGGATATGATTCAAGAATCCAAGCACCCCAAAAGCGGGTTTTATTTAGATGATTTAGACGCATTAAAACAAACAATTCTCGCACTTGAAAAGTCGGGACAAAAAACACTTCTTGTTGGTGTGTCCTATGCGCTTTTGGATTTGATAGAATTTCATCAATTTGAGTTAAAACATACCATAATCATGGAAACTGGCGGTATGAAAGGTCGCCGAAAAGAATTGATTAAATCTGAACTACACGCCATTTTAAAAAAAGGATTTGGTGTAGCTAAAATCCATAGTGAATATGGGATGACCGAGCTTTTGTCACAGGCCTATTCCAAAGGCGATGGCTTGTTTTCTTCACCACCGTGGATGAAGGTGCTCATAAGGGATCCTGAAGACGCTTTAACTGTGCTTCCAAAAGGAAAATCTGGCGGTATCAATATTATTGATTTGGCCAATGTACATTCTTGCGCATTTATTGCAACACAAGATTTAGGGAAAATTCATGCCAATGGCACTTTTGAAGTGCTTGGACGTTTTGACCAATCGGATATTAGAGGATGTAATTTGATGGTGCTTTAAACGGCACGGATAATAAAGGTACTTCGCTTGCCTCGATTTAATATAATATAGGTATCGTTAATCAAATCTGCTGTGCTTAATGTGTACTGTTCGTTAACCTTATCTTTATTAACAGCAATTGAATTTTCTTTCAACGCACGTCGTGCTTCACCATTGGAAGCCAAAAAGCCCGTTTCTGCCGAAAGTGCCGCGATCATATCTAATCCCTCAAGAATTTTAGCTTTGGACACATCGGCTTGAGGTACCCCTTCAAAAACATCTAAAAAGGTGGCTTCGTCCAAAGTTTGGATATCACTTTTAAAAGCTTTACTGTATAAAATTTGAGCTGCTTTTTCGGCATTTTCACAATGTTCAGAACCATGTACCATGGTCGTGATTTCTTGTGCTAGACGGTTTTGTAACTGACGCAAATGGGGTTGTTCTCTATGAATTTGAACTAGTGCTTCAATCTCATTTTTTTCTAAAAATGTAAAGATTTTAATGTAGTTTTCGGCATCTTCATCGCTAGAGTTTAACCAGTATTGATAGAATTTATAAGGCGAGGTTCTTTTAGGGTCAAGCCACACATTTCCGCCCTCACTTTTTCCAAACTTTGAACCGTCAGATTTGGTAATCAATGGACATGTGATGGCAAAACCTTTGCCATTGCCCACACGACGGATTAATTCTGTACCTGTAGTAATATTTCCCCATTGGTCGCTACCCCCCATCTGTATGGTACACTGATGTGCTTGGTATAAATGTAAAAAATCGTACCCCTGAACCAACTGGTAGGTAAATTCTGTAAAGCTCATCCCTTCATTACTGTCCGATGAAATTCTGTTTTTGACAGAATCTTTAGCCATCATATAGTTGACGGTAATGTGCTTGCCTACATCACGAATAAAATCCAAGAATGAAAAATCTTTCATCCAGTCGTAATTGTTGACCATTAGTGCCGTATTGGGCAGATCGCTATCAAAATCTAAAAAGTGTGCCAACTGTTTTTTTATGGCTTCTTGATTGTGGTGCAGTGTTGCTTCATCCAATAAATTTCGTTCAGCAGATTTGCCCGAGGGATCACCAATCATTCCTGTTGCACCGCCAACTAAAGCCACAGGTTTGTGTCCACACCGCTGATAGTGTGCCAACAGCATAATGGGTACCAAATTTCCGATGTGTAAAGAATCTGCTGTAGGATCAAAACCCACATAAGCTGAACGCATTTGTTCCAAAAGATGTTCTTCTGCACCTGGCATAACATCATGAATCATCCCTCTCCACTTCAATACCGCTATAAAATTATTGGCCATTTTTTAAATTTTGTACAACAAAGATAAAAGATTCAGCCATGCTGAGAAAAGAAAAATCAGTAATTTCGCAGCATGGTTTTAGTTACAGGCGGTACAGGACTTATTGGCAGTCATTTACTCTTTAAGTTGACACAACAAGGAGTGTCTATTCGAGCCATTTACAGAAAAGGTTCTGATATTGATCGAGTAAGAGAAATTTTCTCATATTATTCGAGCAATTCAGCAGACTTATTTGGCACAATAGAGTGGGTAGAAGCCGATCTAAATGATTTACCTAACCTAAGCCTTGCTTTTGAAGGTATAAAACGTGTATACCATTGTGCTGCATTAATTTCTTTTGACCCTTCTGATTATAAATTACTTCGTAAAACAAACATTAGAGGGACGGCAAACATAGTCAATTTGTGCATCAATCATGTTGTAGAAAAGCTGTGTTATGTCAGTACTATTGCAACTTTAGGTTATGATGCTGATTGCATCGATGAAGAAACCCATTGGAGCGGAAATCAAAATCAAAGTGTATATGCCATTTCGAAATATGGTGCAGAAATGGAAGTTTGGCGTGGAATACAAGAAGGTGTGTCGACCGTTATTGTAAACCCTGGCGTGGTACTTGGTCCAGGCTTTTGGGCTTCTGGTAGCGGCTTATTATTTGACTTGGTGAAAAAAGGAACTCCCTATGTAACTGAAGGGGGTACAGGCTATGTTGCTGTTCAGGATGTGGTTACAGCAATGGTTCGTCTCATGAATACTTCAATTGAAAACCAGCGCTATATTTTAACAAATGGACATCATTCCTATTATAAAATTATGAGTATGATTTCAAGGGAATTGAAGGCAAAACTTCCCAAAAAAATGAGCTCCTCTTTTTGGCTTGCACTCGCTTGGCGAATAGATTGGATAAGGTCCAAAGTATTTGGAAGAAAACGGAGGCTAACAAGACAACTTAGTTATACTCTTCAGAAAAAATCATATTACAGCGCGGATAAAATTAAACAAGATTTGGAAGGGTTTGAATTTACAGCTATTTCAGACTCTATTTGTTCAACTTCTCAATTCTTTTTGAAGGAGGTCTGTTCTTAAGCGTTAGCTTTTGGTTTTTTAAATCGAACGCTGAGTCTGGTTTTACCAATTTGGTTTTTCGAATCGAGTCACGTATTCTTTTTTCTTCTGCAACAAAGTCTTGCAATACTTTCTTTTCGGATTCTAGTTTCTTTTTTAAGCGTTCGTAAATAGACGCATAGGCTTCACTATTGTGTGCGTAGTAGGTGTTGCTGTTGGCCAGTTGAGTACTATCGATGCCATATTTATCAAAAATATACTGTGTTGGATCGGCAATGTGCTTTTCCAAAATTTTCTTATTAATGCCTTTGGCGGCATTAAGCAACATAAATTCGCTTAATACCTCAACCATTTGATCCTCTTCAATCAAATTTTCTGGCGCTTCATAAGTGTTTTTATTACAAGAAACACAAAGTGTCAAAATAAGCAAGAAAGACCAAATTCTCATCGTTCAAATGTTAGGCGCATTGCTGCATTTTGTTTAGAAAATTGTGCGTTGTGGTATACTAAAGAACCATTAAGTATCGTATGTGTAATTCTCGATTTGAACGTTGTTCCCTCAAATGGAGACCATCCACATTTATACAAAATATTGTCTTTGGTTACCGTCCAAGGATTATGCGGATCGACCAAAATCAAATCGGCATAATATCCCTTCCTGATAAAACCTCTTTTTTCAATTTGAAATAAAATGGCGGGGTTATGTGCCATTTTTTCAACAATCTTTTCTAAAGATATTTGTTCACGGTGATAGGCCTCCATAAGAGCCACAACCGCATGTTGAACTAAAGGACCACCGGATGGCGCTTTGGTGTAAGGATTTGATTTTTCGTCTACGGTATGAGGTGCATGGTCAGTTGCTATGACATCGATACGGTCGTCCAGCAGAGCCTTCCACAGTGCAGCGCGGTCCGTACTGGATTTTACAGCTGGGTTCCACTTTATTAAAGTCCCCTTTTGATCATAATCTTCATCTGAAAACCAAAGGTGATGGATGCATACTTCAGCAGTAATTTTTTTATCCTTGAGCGGGCGTTTGTTAGAAAATAGCCCCATTTCTTTTGCTGTTGACAAATGAAATACATGAAGTCTTGCCCCTGTTTTTTTGGCCAATTCAATAGCTTTTGATGAGGACAAATAACATGATTCTGCACTTCTTATGACTGGATGATATTTGACAGGGATGTCGTCTCCATATTTATCGACAAATTTTTTGGTGTTTGTACGAATGGTTTCTTCGTCTTCGCAATGCACCGAAATGAGCAAATCTGTACTTGAGAAAATCTTTTCTAAAACCTCGGGGTTATCAACGAGCATATTTCCAGTGGATGAGCCTAAAAATAATTTCAGCCCTGCAATATTTTTTGAATCTACTTTTAAGATTTCGTCTAAATTGTCGTTGGTACCGCCAAACATAAACGAATAATTAGCATAAGATGTTTCAGCAGCGATCTGAAATTTATCTTCTAATTTTTCAATAGTAGTGGCCTGAGGGACGGTATTAGGCATTTCGATAAAGGAAGTAATCCCGCCTGCAATTGCAGCTTTAGACTCTGTTGCTATATTGGCTTTGTGTGTTAGCCCAGGTTCTCTAAAATGTACCTGATCATCAATCATTCCAGGAAGTAAAAATTTATTTTCCGCATCAATGACTTGGGTATCCCCATTTTTGGCGCTAATAGATTCTGAGATCTCAGTTATGAATTGATTTTCTATGAGCACATCGCCTTCTATGATTTTCCCTTCATTGACAATGCGCGCATTTTTTATTAAGATCGATTTTTGTTGCATTTATAGTTTGCCTGATAATTGTTGAGCACGCATTTGGATAACTCCTAAAATGGCCTCAGAAATAATTCCTTTGGTGAGTTTTGACACCCCTCTAATACGGTCGGTAAAGATAATAGGTATTTCTTTGATTTTAAATTTTTTATTTAGGGCTTTAAATTTCATCTCAATTTGGAAGGCGTACCCAATAAATCGGATCTCATCAAGATTTATTGTTTCAAGAACCTTGCGCTTGTAACACACAAATCCAGCCGTAGGGTCTTTGACGGGCATACCAGTGATAATACGCACATAAAACGAGGCAAAATAAGAAAGTAGAATTCTAGAAAATGGCCAATTCACTACGTTCATTCCTTTGATGTATCTTGAGCCAACTGCAACATCAACATCTGGCGATATGCATGCCTTGTGAAGAATCTCCAGATCTTTTGGATCGTGTGAAAAATCAGAATCCATTTCAAAAATATAAGAATAAGGATGCTGTAAAGCCCATTTGAAGCCATCGATGTATGCGCGTCCCAATCCGGATTTATATGGCCTTGATAAGAGGTGTAAAGAGCCTGGAAATTCCTCTTTCAATGCTTCTACTCTTTGAGCTGTTTTATCAGGCGAATTGTCGTCTACAACAAGAACATGTGCATGCTTGTACATAGAGAAAATAGTGCGCAACATCAGTTCAATATTTTCTATTTCATTATAGGTTGGTATGATAATGAGTGTATCCTTCAAATCATAATTTTGTCAGACAAAAATACGCTATTTTAACGGATCTTTATATACAAATATTCTTCTTAGATTTGTGTATGCTTAGAGAAATCATTACAAACGATTGGTACGTGGGGTTTTGCCTCTTCAGTTTAGTCATTGTCGTTAGTACAAAAAAAATTGATTCCCAACGCTTTTCAGGCTTCTTAAAGTTATTTAGCAATTCGAATTACTTGCGGATATACTTAAAAGAACATTCTTTTTTTGACAGTTTTGATACGCTATTATTTATCAATTTTTGTGTAAATATTATATGTTTTTCTTGGATTGGCTACCAATTGCTCTACACCAATGTAGACATGAGCTTTCTGTTGCTTTCTCAACTTTTTACTTTTGTTGCCGGAGGAGTAATACTCAAAATCCTATTAGAACTGTTTTTGGGCTATGTATTGGATTTATACAACTTATTCAATATCCTAAGCTTTCAACAAATAAGCAGCTATAACTTTATAGGCTTGGTGCTGCTTCCTCTAAACGCAGTCCTCGTTTTTGGGGTTAATTTAGCTCCTTTAGCCGTGATTTTAGTTGCTGTATTTATCTTTATAATATCCATAGCTGGAATGATAAAAACCATCCAGTCAAATCTTAACATTATTTTGAATAACTTTTTTTATTTTATTTTATATCTTTGCACTTTCGAAATTGGCCCCTATTTGGTAATTTATACGGTCGTTAATCGAGCTTAAATCAATTCTACAAGACTAATTAATTTATGAAAGTAAAAACAATTTTAGTTTCTCAACCTGAACCAAAAGCAGAAAACTCTCCTTACTTTGATCTACAACAGCAACAGAAAGTAAAAATTGACTTTCGCCCTTTTATACATGTTGAGGATGTAAGTACTAAAGAAATTCGACTTCAAAAAGTTGATTTTTCTAAGTTTACAGCCATTATACTTACAAGTAGAAACGCGGTAGATCATTTCTTTAGAGTTGCAGAAAAAATGCGCTTTAAGGTTCCCGACAGTATGAAGTATTTTTGTCAATCTGAGGCTGTTGCCTATTACCTTCAAAAGTATGTGGTATACCGCAAGCGTAAAATTTATGTTGGAAAACGCACTTTTCCAGAACTTATTGCATTAATTAGTAAATACAAAGATGAGTCTTTTTTACTCCCCTCTTCGGATAAGCTAAAGCCTTCCGTGCCCATAGCTTTAGACGAGTTGGGTGTGCGCTGGAAACAAGCTGTTTTTTATAAAACAGTAATCAGTGATCTTTCAGATTTAGCAGATGTTTATTATGATATATTAGTGTTTTTTAGCCCATCTGGAATTGAATCATTATTTCATAACTTCCCTGATTTCAAACAAAACGACACCCGTATTGCCGTTTTTGGAAATACTACAGTCAAAGCTGTTGAAAGCAAGGGACTTCGTGTAGACATTGCTGCACCAACAAAAGATATGCCGTCAATGAGTATGGCACTTCAGAAGTACATCCAAAAAATGAATAAAAAGTAATTTTTTTATAACTATACAATACGCCGTCCCCTAGGGATGGCGTTTTTTTTGCTTTTTTTTGTACCTTTAAAAAATATCTAATTTCATGAAAAAAAATATATTTCTAATTTTATGTTTTGTATTGGTACTAAGTTGTAATGATGAAGCTTATGATAATGATAGTACCGGTGACTCATCTCCAGCTTTAGGCGCTTCTGACTACTCGCCAAGTGGCAACAATGCTTATTGGATTTATGACGTTGCTGTGAGCAGTGCTGTTGTAACTGAAATGAATTTCGCCGCAACAGACTCTGTGTATGTCAGCAGTATAAACCAAAATTCATTCTTGTTAGAGGCCAATAACGATGGTATGGCTAATGGCAGCATGAATATAGTACTCACCAACGGGACATTGAGCAAGACGAGTACTACCTTGGTTTTTGATGGTGGTATTGATTTACCGGAAAATCTAGCCGATTTGGGCTTTACTCAAGACCTTTCAATAGAGGGCATGACTCTTTTGGATTTGGAGGCTTCAAACAATCAAGAGCTTTACAATGAGGAAGGTAGTTTTTCTGAAAATATTGACCTAGATGGGCTTGCAATTCCTATCGAAATTAGCAGTAGAATATCCACTACTAAGTTAAATTTTTACGAAAACAAAGTGCTTAATGGGACAAATTACACTAATGTTTTTGAGGGTGAATTCTCCTTAAATATCGAAATTTTAGGAACATTTTCAGTAGCAGGCATCAGCCAAACAATCCCTATTTTAGATGAACAAGACGTACTAAAAACAATCTACTATTATGTAGAAAATATTGGCCTTGTTCGTGCTGAAACAATTCAAGGCATCAGTCTCTCCGCACAATTAACCACACTACTTTCACTTTTGGGTGTGGACTTAGACATTCCAACGAACGTATCCATAGAGAATATTGAGGAATTAGTTGATTTCGCACTAAGTGACTAAGAACGGAATACCAAAACAATAAACACGCAATAGAGCAATACCAAAAAGAAACCCTCCTTGAATTGAAGTTTGTTTCGTTTTTTCAGTACAACCAAGGGCAGTATAATGACTGCAAACACTAGCATCCAAAGTATGTCTCTGGATAAAATTTGAGAATCATCTACAGGAATTGATTTTATAATTGAAGTTAATCCTAAAACAGAACCAATATTAAAAATATTAGACCCAATAAGGTTTCCTAGTGAAATAGCCTTTTCATTTTTAATTAGAGCAATAATCGAAGCCGCCAGCTCTGGTATGCTAGTCCCAACAGCAATTAAAGAAACAGAAATGACCGCTTCACTGACGCCCATTTTGTGTGCGACAACAACAGCTCCATCGACTAACCAATCGGCACCAAAAAACAAAGCTAAAGCCCCAATAACTAGCCAAATTAATATCTTAAAATAAGAAACTTTGTCTGAGACCTCAATACTGCTGTCCAACTCTTGTAAAGAAGTTCTAGATTTTTTAATAAGTAAATAAATAAATACTGAAAGCGTGCTAAATAAAACCCAACCCTCAACTGATGAAAGTTGATTATCAGTTTTAAGAAAAAAGTAAAGAAGTAATGAAAAAATAATTAAAGAAGGCCAATTGAATTTATAAAACGATTGATCCACTTCTATCGTGGTACAAATTGCGGTAATACCCAACACCAGTCCAATATTGGCAATATTCGATCCAACCACATTATTTATGGCAATGGCTGGTACTCCCTGAAGGGCCGCATTTAAACTCACCAATAATTCGGGAAGAGAAGTCGCGAAAGAGACCACAGTGAGTCCAATGACCATTTTTGAAAGATTCAATTTTAGCGATAGCCCAACAGAAGCTCGAACCAAATATTCTCCGCCTATGACAAGCAGAATAAACCCTAAAATCATCAAAATAATATCCATCAAAGGTATTTTAAACAAATATAGGTTATGAAACGAAAATAGCTTGATTTATAACAAAGAAATTCTATTTTTGATATATGAAATTAATTTTTAAATCTTTGGCTTTATTGAACAAAGCAATTTTACCAAGCTTAAGCAAAAAAAGAGTTGACCTTAGCAAAGCCAATAAGTGGCAAATGGCGCTATTGGGTTGGCGCAGCTTCGTTACCAAAAGAGCACTCGACTAAAATATATTTGGTAAGTATTAAAATAATATTGAGATGAGCTATCTTATACCACAGTTTAAAAAACTCAAATTTACTTCCTCAAAGCCTCTTTAGATATTTGTTCTTTATTTGTTTATTTTTTAATTATTCGTTTGTAAAAAGTCTGATTATTTCCAGTGATTTTAACAATGTAAACTCCATTACTCAACTTGTCCATTGGTAAAAATTTACCTTTTGTTGTATAAATTTTTCTGCCTCTTAAATCCAATAAAGAATAGGTCAAATCTTGTAAAAAAGTATCAATAAACAGAGTGTTTTCTACTGGATTCGGGTAGAATTTAATTGCGCTTAAGTCATAAGAAGGGGCATTTAAAGTAAAGGTTGTTGTACAAATTTCTAAAGTGTAATCATTCAAAATTCCAAGGTCTTCATTATAAAAATCTCGAATTCCTATAATCCATTGCCCTTGTGAATTTTTACCATCAAAATTTGACAGTAAATCTACAGTCGGCTTATAAATTACTCCGTTTCTTACTTCACAAATAAAATCTGATGGAGCTTCATCATCAAAAGTAACATCAAGATTGTCTTCATCAGCACAATCTCTATCAAACAAAACTGATTGGGTCCCATCTGGATGCTGTAGTACTATGTTTAAGTCTTCTATCCATGAATGAGTAACGTCAACATTAAAATTAACATCCGAAATTATACTGTTTTCTGTAACGTCTATAGTATTAACTAAAAACTCCCCAAAAACATTTTGACCTGCTCCATCCGGAATATTTTGAGCTAAATTTTCAGCAGAGCTATACGTTATACAATTAGTTTCAGTAATGTAGTCTATTGTAAATGGAATGGTATTTACTGCATAAAAAATATGATTGTTCCCCCTGACCATTAAACGGCAATTTAGTGCTGGTGTATTGGGCACAAGAACATCATGAGACCCATCGTTAGGTACTCCTTGAGCTAGGACTTCATTAAAAGAAACTCCTCCATCTGTAGATAAAATAATATCAACCTCATCCGCATTTATTCCGTTGGCATCTGTTCCTGCAACATTCCAGGAAACAGTTTCCACTGACCCTGATTGCCACATCAAACCTGACTCATCTTGGGAAGTAACTGAAAAACCTGACCCAGTATCGACTACAGTAACAAGCATTTCATCAGTGGCAACTTGCCCAGTACTATCATCTCCAATAAAACCACTACCATTATCTCTTACTGTTAGTGCAAAATTTAGTGTTCTAGGAACAGAGGGAGTAACTTCCCATGTAGAAGATAGATTTCCTGAAACGACAGTTTCTAATTTGGGAAAATAGCGCTCTGGATCATTAGTTTGACTTAAGGACCTGTACAGTGGCCCTGTTTGCCAATTGGATTGAGGTGTTGAATTTTGAGGAGATTGTTCTGTATCGTTTTGTGACCAGTTGTATGTCAGTGTTTCATTGCCATCTGGATCATCTGCAATTCCAGTCAAAACAAAAGGTGTATTTGTTGGGATGATGTAATCATTCCCGGCATTAGCTGTTGGTGGTTGATTCTGTATGTCTAAACCTACATCGCAAGTTGGAACAATAAAACCATAATATGAATTTAAACCAGTTTTGATATAACCACCTATATCTCTAATATTAACGTAATTGAAATGGGCATCACTGTTATTTTGTACGTTGGGCGGGCAGATACCTGCATATCCCATAATTGAGCTACCGCTTCCAGGCTCTACCTCGGTGTTGAATCCAGACCTACTACAAGAATTCATAGTGTGAAATCCATAAAATTGATGTCCCATTTCATGAGCTACATAATCTATATAAAAAGGATCACCAGTGGGGTTTGAAGAACCAGTCCATCCTCTACCCTTATGGAAAGAATTCTGAGAATTAGATGCGCAAACACAACCCAAACACCCTGCATTACCACCTCCAGTATCATTATAATTATGACCAATATCATAATTATTAAGTCCTATGACCTGGTCTAGGGTGCTGGCTGTTGTGGTGTTAAACTCACCTTGCCATGGGTCATTGAAAGGGTCTAAATATATTATTTGATCATTATTGGCTACTAATTCTAATCGTATACCAAAATCTCGTTCATAAATTTCATTCACTCTGTTTACAGAAGTAATCATTGCAGCTAGAACATTTGCTTTTTGATTTTCAACAGTACCAGAACCTGCAAAAAATTGAGCGTACTCTCCAGTACAACTCAAGGCTAACCTATATGTTCTTAATTTTTGATCATCAATATCTCCTTGTCCGTTAACAAAACTCGATCTTCTTTGTTCATTTGAACTGGGAATATTTTGCTCCGTAAAACACTCAAAATCTGACTCATAACCATACACAGATTCTTTTTCAAAAATGATATATATTGAGTCATCGCTTTTACTGTAAGGTTCAATATAGAGCGTGGAACGCGTACCAGAACTAGAAAGTGCATGAAACCCAAGAGGGCTCAAGCTAAACCTAATAGTAGCAGTAGGGTCATCTACTCCAACTCCTTTGTAGGTTTTTATATTAGAGTATTTGTTTTGTAAAATGGGATGCATTATTGAAGATTCAAAAACCTTAAATGTATTCAACTTGCCTGATGAATTAGGAATATCAAGCATAAAGTATTCATCCTTATTGCTCTCTAGTTTAGAAGTTAATAAATTTAGGTCTAATCGGAACAATTTGTAATCTGAAAGATATTTGTCTTTATCGGACAACTTGTTCACTTTATTATTTACGGATTCGGGCAATAATTTCCAGGGTGATAAAATTTGCCCATAAGAACCACATGTTATAATTACGGAAAAGTAGAAAAGAATGCTTTTCATATGCACTTTATTTTGTTTATTTTAGAATGGTTTTGTTAAATATTGTCAAATTATTTTATTGAAAAATCATACAAACATAAAGGATTAAAAATCATAAAACATTAAATTTATCACAAAAAAATCCCCAAAAATAATTTATTATTCTTGAGGATAATTTGTGACCCAAACTTATAAAAGTTCGAACCTTATTGAGGATTTTTATAAAATTTAAAATATAGAAAAGCGTTAAGCTTAAAAATTAAATTAATAATTAAGATAAACCCAGCCAGTGATTATATCTTTATCACTATTATTTAAATCAAGTATATAAAAATAAGTTCCAACTGGTGCTTTTTTGTTAGAATTTTTAATATTACCATACCATTTATTTGAATTATCTCCCTCAAAAACAAGTGCTCCATAACGATTGAAAATTTTTAATTTGTGGTCGATGAATACGTCATACAAGTTTTTAATATTAAAATAGTCATTAAAACCATCATTATTGGGAGAAAATCCATTTGGGATATTTGGGAAACAGCTCATATAAACATTAACAACATCTATACTTTCACATCCAGATAGGTTGAGCTGCGATACATAATAATAACCAGTGCTCAAAAGAATATTTGGGGTAAGTGGTTGACTAGAATCTAGTGAATCATATATATTGATGTTAGGATAATCCGAAATAATGTCTCCAATATTAGAATAGTCACAAATACTAATTTCAGATATTTCAAAATTGGAGGGTCTTGGGTTTACTTCTATTAACATAGAACTTGAAGAATTACATCCTTCATTTAGAGTAATTTCAAGTGTGTATTCTCCCTGACTTGAGATACCAATATTTTCAATGACAGGATTTTGAATGTTTGATGTAAAGCCTGCAGGACCGCTCCATGAGTAAATAGCATCTTCAATAAAAGGACCCTGAAACTCTATGGAATCGCCTTCACACAGAGAATTTTCTGCAATAAAACTACTATCAAACTCTCCAAAATCACTGAAATAACCATAACGACATCCTGATGTTGCACCTCCATGAATTAATCCCATGTGAAAGCGGTAATTTGAATTCAAGACTCTAATTGCAGCATTTGAACTAATAAGATTTGTAAAATCCAACTGTGCATAAATCCAATTTTGATTAGAACCAGGAACATAACTAAAATCATTAGCACTGATTGTTGAACTACTACCTTGTATGTAAAAATCATTTTCTGAACCAGCTGGGGCAAGTATATTCAAAGCAAAAAATTCTGATGTGGAACGCACAACCGAAACATCAAATGATCCGGTACAATCTAATGGAGGTAATATTGCTTCACCAACTTCACACCCAAAACCACTCATGTGTAAAACATATGTTGGTTCTGAGGTAAATATGTAAACAGATTCATTTGAAAGAGTAATTTCAGTAGTTTCAAGAGCATCAATTGTAGCAAATTGAACTCCATTAACCTGAACAGTGGTGTTATTGTTTTGCGCTGTTACATAAACCTTATCAGGGCCATACAAATATCCTTTAACTGCAATATACTCTTGCCCTAATAATTCTATAGGTATCAACTGATCACCAACTAAATCGGCGCAGCCTCCGTAAGGACCAGATAAACTGTCTTCATGAATTGTTACTGAAATATTTTTATCAGAATTTATTGTTGTCCCTGATAAACTTTCATTCACTGTGCTATTCACAGCTTTAATCCCATAGCTTTCTCCTCTATTGAGGGTTATGGAAAATTCTTCTCCAGCTAAAAATCCATCTGAATCTTGAGTTAAAACAATATCAATTGTAGTGGCATCCTCTGTAGCAACAACATTGAAGCCGGCGTAGTATCCTGCTCCTGAATTATTAAAAGATTGATAAGGGGTTATAAATGAGGTCCCGAGAGCATTATTTCCTTTCAAAGAAAAAATATCTGGATTGCAATCACATCCTGGGCTTACCTCATAGTAAACCATAATTTCAGAAGTTGAAACAATTTTAATTCCATAATTTAAAACAGTCTTAGAAGGCTTGTTTTCAATAATATCAATGAAACTAGTAAGGTTTAGTTCATATGAATCGTTAGGAAGCATTTGAAATTGAATGGGTTCAAAATCAGGGTTTGCAGGCTGAGAAACAATGATTGTTGAAGGATTACTGTAGGAAGCAAATTTTAGATAAATGGGGCGGTCTCCATGGTTTTGATTTACCTCAGGTGCAACAAACCAGAACTCAGTATCAATCTGTGCCTGACAGTTATTCAAAAAAGAAAAATATGCTAAAACAAAAAACGATATTAGAAATATCTTTTTCATATTGTGTGTTGGTTATTTCGAATTTCTAATTTACAAAATTTAGTTCAAAATTACTTCAAAATTAATTAATAGGATTCTCATCTATTATATACAAAAAAACCTTAACGTTTAAGGTAAGGTTTGATGTAACCCAAAATTTCTAAAATTCTAACTTTTTAGCATAAAAAAAGGAGAACCAATTCCTTTGAATCAATTCTCCGGTTTAGTGACCCAAGCTTACAATAGTTCAAACCTCATGGAGTTTTTTGAACACATTGCTCAGGTTAAATTTAATTGAGTTAAACTGTAAACGTGAACTCAAGTTTTTTTCTTTCGTAAGCGATTAAAGTCAATCAGGTAGTTTATTCTTAGCGAAAATTGATGCTGCGTGGTTTGATCAAAAAGATTGTCTAAGCTTCCAAAGTAATCTAATTCAGTGGTGTTGTCTCTGCTGAATAATTGGTTTCGATACAATAATACCAAATTACTTCCAGGAGCAAACCACCATTCAAAATTAATATCTAAGTTCCATATGTTGAAGTTTGTATCAGGATCAAAATCCAATAAAGAAAAGTCTGATGGAGTTCGTTCTCCATTTTCATTAAGGCTAAACAGAATGTGATCGTATTTGGCTCTGCTCCAATAGTTTCTTAGTTTTAAGTTGATCCATTTTTTACTATCAAAAAAGTAGTTGAAATCAATGTTGTTTTCTACCGTACGGATATCTCTTCTCCCAAAATAAATGTCATCGTTTATGGATTGAAGAAATCCAACATCGTCTGTTACTTGAAGGTGGTTGGACTTTAGTGATAATGAGAATTGCTCTGAAAAGCGATAAAGCGTAGAAACATTAATTCTGTTTCGAGACCAATTTTCATCATAATCCTCATTAAAATAAGCAAAATTATTCCATTGAATTTTATATGAGAAGTCCTTGTTTTTATTGGACTGTACACCCAGCTTTACTTGAAAATTCTCTGGCTCAAGAACAAAACGGTTATAGACTCTAGGTTCATCAAAATTTTTAGTAATGGATTTGTAGGCAAAATCAGCCTCAAAAACCATTAAATTTTGTGTTGAGAAATCGTTTCCAAACCTCAAGCCCCAAAACTTTCTATCAAAAGAGTGAAAGGTACGCGTGTCGTTAAATCTTAAGTAGTTGCTATACTTTCTTAGAAAACCATACTCATTAAGGATTTGATAGCTTATTCGTGCAGCATAACTTTGATGATCTATAAAATTAAAATACCCCAATTCATTTTGTTTGTAATGTTTGTCAACACCCCACCAACTGATATTGTATCTAAAATTTCCCTTTAACTCACTTAGGCTAATCCCCGATCTAAATCCGTTATCATTGTTATTTTTAGGTGTTTTACTGCCAAAAGCTTTTATCTTAATATTGAAGTCTCTGTTGTCATCAAACAAGTCTGCTACAAAAGCTACATTGTTGCCATACAAACCATCACTTCCAGTTTTGTTGGTGTTGAGCAAACTTACCGATGAGTAGTCATTCAACAGTTGTTGAGATAATGAAAGAACGTTGTAATTCACCAAAGGCTGAATGGTTTGTCTTCTTCTTTCATATGATGACAGATTTTCGATTTCAGCATCTACTTTATTGGTAATGGCGTTAAGAAAACCTATACTTAGATTTTTGCTTGTTGTTCCAGTAACCTTAACTGTGTTTAATAGTTGTGGGGTCCTATCAAGATTATATATTTGCTCATCGTCGTCTAATAAATCATCTCCTACCGACACTTTTTCTCCAATCCTTCGGCTGTAAAAAAACGATCCACCGCCCATACCCCCATCTGCAATTTCGAACAAGGTTGCACCTTCAGTAAAAAAGGCCCTATTTTCAGAAAACTGTTGCTCGAATGGGCCTAAATTAAGTTCTACATTATCAAAGGCAACTTGGCCAAAATCTGGAATTAGAGACGCATCTAACGTAAAACTACTGCTCAATCCATATTTTATGTCCATTCCAGCCGTATAAGAAGACGCTGATCTTGCTCCTTTTTGAAGATTTATGGATGACTGAACATAGGGGTAGAAAAACAGCCTTATAGGGGGGCTAATATTCTCAATTCCTGTAAGGGTTCCATTATACTCATGATATTTTAATTCGTTGGCATTAACGGGACTCCACACGTAAGTCTCATCCAAACTTTGAATTTTTCTCCCAAAGTTCAAACCCCATAGTTGCACCTCTTTTTCAGGAAAGCGAAGTGCACTGTAGGGAATTACCATTTCCAAACTCCAACTATCTGAATTGTAATGCACCTTAGCATCAAAAACTGTGTCATATAAAAAATCGTCAGACCCAATGGGACCTGAAGAATATACATCACCAACTGTACCTGCACTGGTGATTTGAAACCCAAAAAAATTCAAATCGTCATTATATGTATTTAGGGTTACAAAAAAAGTCTCCGCATTTACATTCCAGATATCATCCCGCTGACTAAACTGTTTGGGCATCTTGTCGGGATTTGGATGATTAAGAATTGCACCTATATAAATAGCATTGTGGTCGTATCCAACATATGCTGTTGTATTAAATTCTACAGGTATTTTGTTGCCATGACGCGTTTCTGGCCAAATCAAAGTGAAATCAGTAGCAGGGTTTAAATTGTTCCAAATTTCTTCAGAAAGTATCCCATCAATTACGGGAGGATTTTTTATAGGAGATGCTTCTAAATTCTTGCGTACTTGAGCTTGAATAATAACATGAAAAATTAAAAAAACCGAAAGAAATAAATACCTCACTAATATCTTATGATTAGGTGTCAAAATTAAACAAACAACAGTAGAATACTTAATCATTTATTAACCAAATATAATACTGATTTATCTATGTTTTATGTTACACTTATGTTATGGTAAATATTTAAACCTTTTTGACTAATTTTCAGGAAATATGAGCTTTGTGTTGTGAAATTAGTTTTAAATAAAAAAACTATTCCGTTTTTAAGTCCATCACCGTTCTAAAACCCAAATGTTCTAAAGACGTACTAGGATCGGTGGCCATTCTTGAAGATACTCTGTAACTGGCACAATAGGAGGCATTGCATAAAAAAGAACCGCCTCTAATCACACGCTCATCTACATACGGATTATTGGGATTAAAGGCCTCCTTAGGCCCTTTTGGATTATTAGTTATTGAATTATCTTTACAGTATTGATAGTACTGACTGCTAAACCAATCACTAGTCCATTCCCATACGTTGCCAGAAATTTCATAAAGCCCATAACCGTTTGGAGGATAGGTTTTTATAGGTGCACTTTTTTCAAAGCCATCGGCTTGGGTATTATCCACAGGGAACTCCCCTTCCCAGCTGTTGACATAGGATGATAATTTATCCGTTAAATCGCCCCAAAAATAAATCTTATCGCGCTTACCACCACGAGCTGCAAATTCCCACTCTGCTTCAGTGGGTAATCGCCTACCAACCCAATTACAATAAGCCATGGCGTCTTCATAGGATACATGAACAACAGGGTGATTATCTTTTTCATCTATACTGCTTCCCTTCCCTTCTGGTTGTTTCCAATTGGCCCCATTAGTCCATCGCCACCATTGCGAAAAGTCATAGAGATTAGGTACCGATTCTTTTGTTTTTTTAAACAAAAGAGATCCTGGTAATAAAAGTGAATCCTGAGGCTTTGGGGTGCCTGGAGGCAATTGTTGTTTGATTAAATCCCAATCCACTGGTCGCTCTGCGGTTGTTATATAATTTGTTGCTTCAATGAATTTAGAAAACTGTGCATTGGTGACTTCGGTCTCGTCCATATAAAACCCATCCACCTTTACTGTGTGTTTGGGCTTTTCGTGGGGTAATGCCATACGATCGCCATCAGAAGCCCCCATGTCATAAATACCGCCAGAAATCCAAACCATGCCGGGGATTTGTGAGATTTGCTCCTCTGTTTTTATTTGGGTAGACTTTTTGCACGATTGAATAAAAAGTATAATGAATAAAATAAATATTATTTGACCTTTCGTACTACTGCTAAATTTCATTTCATTATAAATTTGTCAACCAAAATTAAAAAAACACACGTCACAATTTGTAATTTATATCTCAAAAATAAAACATATTAGTTAATAAGCTGAGATATAATAATTGAATACGATTTTTTTTATTTAATTAATTTTAATCTGTTATTTAAAATTACACTCAAACTGTCTACAGTCCCTGCGAATGACGCCTCGATTGCCAAATTTCTATTTTCGTCTGGATCGGTAGAATGATCGTATAGCATTTTGGCGATTGTTTTATCTTTTCTTTGCCATTCTGTATAAAATAAATGATCTGCAATTAGAGTTTCTCCCTTTTGATAGCGCGCCAAAGCTGTATTCTTGAATATTTTTGAAGGTCTTTGAAGCGCTTCAACTAAAGACTCACCATCTAAATGAGGTGGAATAGGAATATTTGCCAATTCGCATATCGTTGGATATAAATCAACCAATTCAGCAATAGAATTACTGCGTTTATTGCTTGGGGTATTGGGTGCACTTATAATTAAAGGAACTTGAAGTGCAACCTCAAAATTACTGTGTTTTACCCATAGGCCATGTTCCATTAAGCTCCAACCATGATCTCCTACTAAAACAACAACAGTGTTTTCATATAAGCCTAAGTTTTTGAGGGCTCTTAAAACTTTACCAACTTGGGCATCCACATAGCTTACAGAAGCATAATAGCCATGAATAAGTTTTTTTGCAACGGCATCAGAAACTTGTCCTTTTTTTGGAATACCGTTGTAATAGCGTAATTCTCCCCACTTATGATTTGCAATCTTAGGAGCTGATTTTGGGAAAACCAAATTTTCTGGAAGTTCAATGCTTTTAGGATCATATAAATCCCAATATTTTTTTGGGGCATTAAAAGGTAAATGGGGTTTTACAAAACCAATAGCTAAGAAAAATGGATTCCCATCTGCTTTTAATTGCTTAAGGTCTTCAATAGACTTATTCGCTGTTTTTCCATCGTTATAGGCATCATCTTTAACATCAATATTTTCAAACGGATACCCATGTTTTCCATTCTGTTCTAGACCAATATTTTCTTCAGAAATATAATTTCTCCAGCCATTTTTGTAGGGATACCATTCTTCATCCCATTCGTCAATATCATTTTTTAAATGTGTGATTTTGTTATTACTGATAGTCGTATACCCTTCATTTTTTAGGTGCTGTACTAGGTTTAATACATTTGGCGTTTCCTTTTTTATACTTGAAAAATATGTTAAAAAACGATTTGAAGTGGGTCTTATTCCGGTTAATAAACTTGCTCTTGATGCTCCACATACCGGCACATTGCAATACGCCCTATTAAAAGTAACACCTGAGTTAGCCAAGGCATCAATATTTGGACTGATTATTTGATTGTGCCCATAAATATTTAATTCTGGTCGTAAATCATCTACCATTAAAAATAATATATTTTTTTTGGGAGTTGTCAAGGTCTTGTTTCCCTTAGTTGATTTACAACCTAAAAAAACTAAAAGACAAGCTATAATAGTAAATTTAAAATGTTTCATTTTATAATTCAATTCTGTTAGTGACTTCTAAAGTAGTTAATTTTAAATCTTCATCGTTTGACGAAGATCCTGTCATTATAGTAAACTCACCAGGCTCAACACAATAGGCCATATTAATGTCATAAAACGCTAAACTTTCGGCATCTATATCGAAACTTACGGTTTTTGTTTCCCCTGCTTTTAACGCCACACGCTGATAGCCTTTGAGTTCTTTTACGGGTCTTGTAGCGCTACTAACTTTATCCCGTATGTACATTTGAACGATTTCCTCGCCATCAATTTCCCCAGTATTCGTAACATCAACTGTAACGGATAGAGTTTCATCCTTTTTGAATGTACCGCTTGATAATTTTGGTGCGCTGTAACTGTATGTCGTATAACTTAAACCAAATCCAAAAGGATATAAAGGCGTGTTTTTCTCGTCTGCATATTTATGAAAATAAGCAGAGGGTTTGTGGTTGTATATCATTCTTAACTGTCCAACACTCCTTGCTACAGTTAAAGGCAATTTTCCACTTGGATTCACATCACCAAATAAAATTTCAGCCACCGCTTGACCTCCTAAATTTCCGGGTTCCCATGATTCTAAAAGAGCAGGAATATTTTTTTGAAGCCAAGGTTCAGAAATAGGTTTACCATTTACCAATACAACAATAACGGGAGTGCCTGTTTCTCTAATAGCTTTTACTAAATCTAATTGCTTTCCAAATAAATTCAAAGATGCTCTAGCCATATTTTCGCCTGCCGTTTTATCTTTCCATTTGTAGCGCATAGAATTATCTCCCACAACAACAATTGCATAATCAGCATTCTTTGCTATTTCTGAGGCTTCTTTAATTTTAGAGCTTTTAATATTTCTAATATTTTCTCCTGAATTAAAAAAACTTATATCATAGCCTTTGGATTCTCCTAAGGTTTTAACACCTTCATAAATAGTAGTAACGTTTTCGTCAGGTTGAACTGCATGCCAATCACCCAAAATAGATTGGTTGTTTGCATTGGGTCCTGTTACAACTATTTTCTTTTTTGAAGTTGTTTTTTGCAAAGGTAATATTCCATTGTTTTTTAGCAATACAATCCCTTTTCTTGCAGATTCTAATGCAGTCGCTTTATGTTCATCTGTAAAAAGTAATTCTCCTTTTTTCTCAAGATCTACAAATCGATTTTCAAATAACCCTAATTTAAATTTCGCTGTCAAAATTTTACGACAAGCATCATTAACACGATTTATTGAAAGTTTTCCTTCTTTTACCGAAGCTATAACAGCATCTGTAAAGAATGGTCCATGCATGTGCATATCCATACCAGCATCAACGGATAAAAAAGAGGCTTGTTTCATATCATTAGCGGTATGATGCAATGTGTTAATTCGTTCAATATCTAGCCAATCACTTACATAAAAACCTTGAAAATTCCATTGATTACGTAAAATATCGGACATTAACCACTTACTCATGTGAGATGGAACACCATTAATCTCATTATGAGCTGCCATGATGGAATATACACCAGCATCAATGGCTTTTTTATAGGGTGGTAAATGCACTTCTCTTAAAGTACGAACGGAGATATCGGCTGGGGCTGCATTTAACCCATTAATTGATTCTCCCCCACCAATCATATGTTTTGCACAAGCGATTACTTTTTCTGTTCCCGTAAAATCATCTTGCTGAAATCCTTGAATCATAGCTGCCCCCATATTACCAACCATAAATGGGTCTTCTCCAAATGTTTCTCCAACACGTCCCCACCGCGGATCTCTAAGTATATCTATGTTTGGGGTAAAAGTCCAATGACTTCCTGTAGCACGCATTTCTTTAGCAGTTTGTTTTCCAATGGTATATAAAAAATCATCACTCCAAGTCGATGCTAATCCTATTGGTGATGGGTATACCGATGTGCCTGAAACCAAAGCATTTCCGTGTATGGCATCAATTCCAATTAATACAGGAATTTTTAGCGGTGATTTTAATGCTAATTCTTGCAAGTAATTAGCTTCTTTAGCTGTTAAAACATGTAAAAAAGAACCTATTTTTCCTTCTTCGCACATCTTGGAAACATCATTTACAGAAAGTGTTTTATAAAAGCCCTGTGCATCATTATTTTCTTTGTCATCGTCTGGATTTCCTTTTTTCATATGTTCCAATCCAACAAATTGGTTCATTTGATACACCTTGTCTTCTAAAGTCATTCTGCTCATTAAATCAGCTACACGAGCTTCTACTGACTTAGAAGGATCTAAGTATATAGGATCATCATCATTAGCGGTTTTAAAAGAAAGAAACAGCATCAGTGCGGCAATTAAAACGACCATTTTTATAATATTAGTTTGAGTGAGTTTGCGCTTTAGAATATTCATTTTAATGTTTTAAGAATTTTATATTATGTTGGTTTAAAGATAAAAAATATAGCCCTTTTGCTAAATCAGAAATGTCAATGTAGCCATTTACGACCTTTTTTTTAATGAATATCCCATTAACAGTATATAATTTGATCGATTTTATAGTCTCTGAAAAAAGGATTTTCAATTTATCGGTTGCTGGGTTAGGAAAAACTTTTAAAGTTGGATTTTTAGCTTGGGCTTCATTTTCAATTGACAATGAGTTAGCAGGTATACAAATAGGACTATAATGATTTACATCCTCTTGAGCAGTTAAATTATTAACTCCAGTGTGATAAGGTAATGGAACAGATGCTGTTGACGGGAAATTTTTATAATATATTCCGAGGTCTGTTAGGTTCATGTCTTCATCAAAAAACTCTGCATTTCCAGGATCTTCAGCTATGATGGCATTTTGTGGTTCAAACCATGAATAGCGTTCTACAAAACTAATACTCTCGAGATAGGGAACTGCGAGCTCCATAAATTGCCGATTTGTTTCCGTAGATCTGTATTTATTACCATTAAATTCTGTAATCCATATCGGTAAGCCATAAAGGTCATAAACGTCTTCTAAATAGGCCTTAAAACGGTTGAAAATAGTATTTGGGTTAGCATTGGGTGTGCTTTGAGGATTTGACCCCCAATCATACCAATGAACAGCGATAACATCGATTCTGATATCATTTTCAACAGCAGCTTGATAGAAATTATTTAGCCAATTGAACACTGCGCCTTGTCTACAAGCTGGAGAAGCTAAACGAAATCCTGTTTTCATTAAGTTTTCATAGACTGAAATAGCAACAGACACATCGCATAAATCGTTGTACTGTCCGGATTGCCCGTCACAATCGTCGGGCTCATTGAAACCTAAAACATGGGTACTTTTATATTTTGAGATGTATAATTCTATATCACTATCATCGTTGGCAGCGCCGTAACCCCAAGCCATAGGCGTGTATTCGCGTTGTAAATCAGAAAAACCTAGATTATTCCATCTATAAAACCAAGTGTTGTTTAAACCTGATATGTCTCCTGCTGTTCCTTTTTTTGACACCCAGTTCCACGGAACTACTCTTAAAAAAGAAACACCATCTTGTTGAAGAAAATTAGGCAAAATATGAATTTCTAAGTCTGTTTCTGAAGCAATAAAAACTTTACTCTTTCCTGTTCCGTCCTCATTAACCGCCAAGGTAAGCATGTATCCTCTCTTTAAATAAAAAGATTGAATATTATTGTTCAATTGATTTGGAATAGAAGAACCATTATATATTTGACCAACTTTAATATTAGCTGATAAGCCTATGATATTTTGATCAGAATAAATGGTTAACGGTGAAAAATCCGAGTTGTATGATCTAACAACAGTGCCAGTGTCATAATAATTGTCCATTCGTAAATTTATTTGGTATTGAGCACTTTCATCATTAATGAAAAAAGATGATAAATAAACATCATAAGCAAGATTAGGGGTGACATTTTGTAAACGCAACCAGCTCGATGGGGAATTGAAGTGAACAATAGCATTGTTAATTAGCGGTTCATAAGCGTGTAGATGCACATAGGAATCTTCATTTATAACTAATGTACCACCAGAAAAACTATTTGCATTAAGGACACCACTTGAGATGTATAATGTTTTATTAGTCTCAAAAACTATACCATCAATAGGAGACGAAAGCGCACTTGCGTCACAGGACAATAAAAGGTCGTAAGCAATGGGTTGATTAGGATCTATAGTACCGCTTTGAGGAGATTGCCCTAAACCAGCATTATACCAGTTTAATTCATTAAAAAAATCATGATCTCCTTCACTACCAGTCCAGTAATAATCTTGAGCATGTAAAAAGTGGGGTGAAAACATCACAATTAAATAGATGTGATTAAAAAAATTACTTCGTTGTTTTATACAACTGCTAAATAATGACATCTTTTTTGTTCATTATTGATATCACAAATGTAGTTTGGCAGATTGAAATTAAATAAAACAATTGGGTAAAACAATGTAAAATTTGAGGACAAACATATAATGTATAGATTAAATTTTTGAGAATTAAAATATTCTGATTCATTTATTATTTATTGGATTTATATTAACAAAATCGGTAAGAATTATTCTCCCTTCTTTTTCGCTTCATTAGAGTCTTTTTGACACTTTAAATTAACATCTTGGATCATTTTGCTGCTGTTAATTTTAATCTGTTTTGTGATTTTATTAAATAATTCTCTTTCTTCGAAATGTTTCATTTTATTTTTTTTTAGTAGATTCTAAACCGCCAAAATCAGAATCAGAGATAATCCTTAACTCTTCTAATGTAAGCGTGTTACCATAGCCTTTTTTTAGATCATAGAGTTCTTTTTTTAAATGTTCTATCAACGTATAATATGACTTATTATTTATTAAATTATTCATTTCCGATGGATCTTTTTGAAGATCATAAAACTCCCAAATATCGACATCATAATAAAAATGAATTAACTTATACCTTTGGTTTCTTATACCATAATGCGGCTGAACACGGTGGTAGTAAGGGTATTCGTAATAGTGATAGTACATAGATTTTTGCCAATCTTTGGGAGTTTCCCCTTTTAAATTGTTAAAAAAACTTTTTCCCTGTACCTCATCAGGAATTGGAATGCCCGCCATATCCAGTAAAGTGGGTGCAAAATCAATATTTAAAACAATATCATCTATAACTGTACCTGGTTGTATTTTTTCTGGATAACGAATAACAAATGGCATATGCAATGACTCCTCATACATAAAACGCTTGTCAAAAAATCCGTGTTCGCCTAAGAAAAACCCTTGATCTGAACTATAAATAACAATTGTATTTTCCTCTAAACCATTTTCGGTCAAATAGGACAATACCCGTCCAATATTGTCATCCACAGATTTAATGGTTGCTAGATAATCTTTGATGTATTTTTGATATTTCCATTGCCGTATTTCTTGGCTGTTTAATCCTTTAATTGGGGTAACAACTTGACCGGGTTTGAAGCCAAATTGAAACCATTTGTTGCGTTCTTTTTTCGTCAGAGAATCTGGGGGAATCATTTTCATATCCCGCCTGCTGAAATAATCCATTGTCATTTCGGTATTGCCTGCAGTACGTTCCCTTCCTTGGTAGTTGTCATCAAAATTAGAAGGATAAGGCATTTCCTGATTTTTCCACAAATTCTCATATTTAGTATCAGGAGCCCATTGTCTATGTGGAGCTTTGTATTGTAACAACAAACAAAATGGTTGATTTTGGTCTCTTTTTTCTAACCAATCCAATGCAAAATCAGTTGTTAAATTAGTAGCATATCCTTTTTCTTTGATTTTTTTGCCATTGTCATTGTAAATAGGGTTCCAGTACAAGCCTTGTTGTCCTTTAGAAATGTGGTATTTATAATAGTCAAATCCAACAGGCTCTGATGCTAAATGCCATTTACCAACTAAAGCTGTTTGGTACCCCGACTCTTTTAGCATCTGCGGATACGTCCATTGTTTGCTGTCAAAAAAACCGCCTTTATAATTTTTGTAATATCCATTTACATGGCTGTATTTTCCGGTCAGAATTGATGCCCTACTTGGCCCACAAATAGCATTAGTGCACAACGCATTTTCGAGCAGCGCTCCTTCATTTGCGATGCGGTCTATATTTGGTGTGGGTGCAAGGCCTTTAAAAAGCCCACCATACACAGATATGGCATTGGTTGCGTGATCATCAGAAAAAATGAATACAATATTTGGCTTTGAAGATGATGAAGTGTTTTTTTGACTAAACCCTAGAAAGGTAGTTGTAGAAAAAATAACAAGTAAAACTTTATTCAAATACACAGTTGCAATTTAATAGATATTAAAAAGCTGATAAATTCAAGTTATATATGAATTTATCAGCTTTTTTGATGTTATAATTTATTGTTTTATGATCTTTTTAGTGAAGACAGTTCCATTATCTACTTTAATCAAATGAATTCCAGTGGATAGATCAGAAATATCAACTTGATTCGTATTGAAAACTTCTTTTTCTAAACTCCCTAAAATTGAATATACTTTAATAGACTTGATGTTTTGAGCACCCTCAACATAGATGTTATCTGTTGCAGGATTAGGATAAATCATAATATCTGAAAAGCTTACATCGTCTAGGCCTAGTGCCGTACCATTAACTGATAGGGATGAATAACCAATATTTCCGCTACTAAACTGGAATCTAAGGTTTCTGTCCCATCCCACACCAGCAACTGTTTTAGAGTTTTCTCCTAAACTAAGTGTCCCTACACAACATGTAATATCATTTCCACTTGAGTTGGTCTTGTAAATCCTGTAAGAAGCACCTTCAGCTGGCATACAAGTAATTGTCATTTGAAAAGAGTGTGGAGTATTCATATTAGTTCCTTCATCATTCTTTGAAGCAGCAATTAAATAATATGGCCAATCTGGATTATCTTGAGTTTCAAATAAGTCTGAAGATTCAATTGTGACATCATCGGGTTCACATTCTTGCGTTGGGTAGAGAACTTCACCATTATGTGAAAAATAATCAAATTCAATTACGCCTCCACCTGAAAACTGAAATTTAACTGCACGATTGAACGCGACCGCAGGAACAGTAATTGTATTTTCTCCCAATACTAAATCACCTTGTTGATCAAAGTTTCCACCCGAACCCTCAAGAGTTTTATATATCCTATATGTATATGTTGAGTTACCAGGCAAATCAGTTATGTTGATTACTACGGTTTGGGCGAGTCCACTGACTGCAACACCATCAGATGTTGTAACGGCTGTAAATACGTGTGTCCAAGTTGCGTTGGTTGTTGTGTTGAAAAGAGATGATTCTCCAATAGTGGTCTGAGCGAATATCACGCTTGTAATTGTTGTAATTAATAGTAAAGTAATTTTTTTCATGTTTTTTTGTTTTAGTTGTACTGTTTATATTCAGCCCATTGTTGCATTTTTTCTTTACCAAGAGCTTTGGTTAATTTTCCATACAATCGATTGAATGCTTTTCTTAATTCTTCTTTTCTTGTTTGTGTTTCATCATTGTACTCGTTTCGAATAGAAGCAACTTCTTGAAAACGATTAAGTTGAATTTTATAGACTTTCATTTTCTGTTCTTCATCCAAAGAAAGTGCGTCAGTCATTAATTTTGTGATTTCTAATGCTTTACTAACTGAATCTTCCTGAGCAAATGAGATGGTAACTAATAGTGAGAATAGTAATATTAAAATATTTTTTTTCATGCTGATATTAATAGTTTTATTATTGTAAAACTATAAACCCAACAATATTGTGTGGTTGATAATTTGTTCAGATTATTAAATTAATTAACCAAAGCCACTAGTTAGTAGCGTTTTGCTGAACTGTAGGGGCTAATGGAAGGAATTTATTTTTTCTACAGTTCCCTGTTTCCAAGAAATTCCTGGTTTCCATTTTGGGGCCTTTACCTTATGCAAATAAGCATCCAAAGTATTTTCAAGGAGCTGAAGTTTTTGAGGTTGTGAATTAACTAAATTTACTTGCTCCTCAAAATCGGTTTTAAGATTAAACAACATAACCTCATTGTTGTCATGAAATTTAATCAACTTAAAATCGTCAATTATGATGGCTGAATGTGCTCTTTTAAGTGCTATTCCATTTTCATAAGGAACATGAAATATTAATCCTCTGGAGAAACGAGAAACATCTCCATGCCCATTTTGCTCAAGTACTAATTTAAAACTCCCCCCATCAATAAGTTCTTGAGAAGGAAATCTATTTCCTGCTAAATCAATAATTGTTGGTAATAAATCTGAGTGCGTTATAGGAGTGTCTGACTCTATCCCAGCTGTAATCTTAGGGCCTGATATGACAAATGGAACTCGAATACCACCTTCCATGGCATCCCACTTTCCACGACTTAAGGGAAAGTTAGATCCCCTATTATATTTAGGTTTTGGGGGCATGACTGGAACAGCACCATTATCAGAAGTGTATATAACATAAGTGTTTTTGTCTAACCCTAAAGCCTTCAATCGATCGAGCAACAAACCAACTCCATGGTCTAAATCTTCTGTCATAGCAGCAAAACCAGCGTGTTTTTGGTACTTTCCTCTAGGCTTTTCCATATATTTATCAATTGTTTTTTGACGCATCATTATATCAGAGTGAACAGCATAATGCGAAACCTGCATAAAAAATGGTTGTTTTGAAATTGCTTGGCGTTCTAAAAAATCGATCGCTCTATCAGTTGTACTGAATATTTTTTTAGGATCCTCGTCAACATTATTTTGCCACTGCTTACGGTTTGATTTATGGTTGAAGACCCCATCTCTATTTCCTGTTATCCCATCACTTTCATCATATCCAAGAACGGAGGGGTGGACATCAATACCCCACTTGCCAAAATGAGCTGATTTATAATTCTTATTGATTTCTTTTAATAGTTTAGGTATGGTATTAGAAGCTTGATGATTGATGTGGTTGGTATTCATTCCCACGCGAATCATTTTCAGGCGCGCTGGTGTTTGACCAAATTGAATACTGTACCGTGATGGAGAACAGACAGGGGCACTTGCATAGGCCGATGAGAATCGCATGCCTCGATTAGCAAGGCGTTCTAAATTTGGTGTTTCGTGATAATCACTTTTTGATTGTGGTACATCATCCATCATTTGAACAGAAGTGCCGTTCCATCCTTGATCGTCTGAAAGGATCAAAATAAAATTAGGAGCTACAGAATTATTATTAGACTTAGTACTTGAGCAAGCTGTACTAAAAATAAAAGTAAATATGATTAGTAAAGTAGAAAAACGCATATAATTTAGTTTATATTAGAATTAGCGGCTGTTTCAGAAATTGGAATTGGCCAAGTATAGTGTCGCCAATTTTAGTGTTAATTTCGAAATTACCATCAAAATCACTTGTTACTCCTTTCGCAGTTCCCTTAATTAATATAGTTGCTCCAGGAAGCGGTTCTTGAGATTTTGCCTCAAATATATTTCCCTTAAGTGAAATATTTTGTGCAATAATTATTGCTGGCAAAAAAATTAGTATTAAAAATGTTTTTGATTTCATATTAGTTAGTTAATGTATTGGCAATTTTTTAAAAAAATTAAACCCTGAAGTTTAAATATTATTCAATAAGGTTAATTAATTGATAATATTAGAGTGCTTTGCTCAATCTCCCTAAGCTATGTTTTACTTTGTTTTATAAAACTAAGCCTCCTCACTGTATTGTTTCGGAGTTTTACCATAGAACTTTTTGAATTGTGTGCTAAAGTACTTTGGGTCGTTAAACCCAGACTCGTAAGCAATTTCATTGACCCGTTTAGACTTATTCTTTTTAAGTAATTCTGAAGCATGGTTTAATTTAATTCTAATAACTAAATCTACAGGAGACATGTTAGTTAATCCTTTTAATTTTCGAAACAGATTGGACCTACTAAGCCCTGTTTCTTCAGAGATTATATCAATAGAAAAATTACTATTTGTTATATTATTTTTTATGATTTCAACAACATTAGATAAGAAATTTTCATCTGGAGATTTATCCTTGGAATTTAGTTTTGAGCTTGATGTTGAAGTTGAAATCTTATAAAGTTCTTTTCTTGATTTAATAAGATTCTCAACCATGACACTTAATATTTTCATATTAAATGGTTTTTCCAAATAAGCATCAGCTCCTATTTCAATTCCTTGAATTTTGTTATCAATATCGCCCAAAGCAGATATCATTATAACGGGTATGTGACTCGTTTGAAAATTTGTTTTAATAATTTTACAAAATTCCTTGCCCCCCATAACAGGCATCATTACATCTGTTATGATTAAATCTAGGTTTTTAGCTAAACATATCAACAATGCCTCTTTCCCGTTTGGTGCATCTATTACCTCATATTTTTTTTCTAACCCCCTTTTAATAGTCAGCCTTAAATCTTTATTGTCTTCAACGAGCAAAATTCGATAATTTGAATTGGTATTAGTCTTAATAACGGAATCAAAATCGACTACCTCTGACTCATCTATTAATAATTGCTGTTCTTTATAATGTTCACTTCCTTTTAGAAGAGTTACCGTAAAAGTTGAACCTACATTTACTTTGCTTTTTAATTGAATTTGACCTCCATGCAATTCAACAATTTTTTTAGAGATCATCAAACCAACACCAGAACCTAAAATATCTTTTTTATTAATATTAGTTCCTCTTGTGAATCGTGAAAAAATGAGTTTTTGTTCCTTTTCAGGAATTCCAAATCCATTATCTATAAAGTCTATAATAACATTTTTTTGATGGACCGAGGCTCTAATTTCAATTTCTCCTCCTTGATCAGTGTATTTAATTGAATTTGATATTAAGTTGTAGAAAATTCGAGACATTTTATTCTCATCAAACCATAAATAGGTTGTTGGAATAGAAATTGAAATATCGATTGATTTATCCAGGATTAATGGTTCTACTTCAGCTACAATTCTATGTATTATCTTTTTTAAATCAACTTTACTTACGGATAATTTAAGCATTCCATGATCAGCCTTTTGAAAATCTAGAAGCTGTGTAACGTATTCATTTAAATTTTGTGTATTTCTGTGGATAAGTTCAATAGTGTTTTTGTACTTATTTTTATCAGAAAGCTGAGAAACCAATAACTGAATCAAAGTTACTGGGGTTCTAATGTCATGAGCGACTTCGGTAAAAAATTTGATTTTATTGTCATTAAACTTTTTTTCAGCTCTAGATTTTCGTATGAGAATAAAAAGGTAAATAAATATAAAACCTAAAATTGTATACACTAAAAATGCCCAATGGCTAAGCCAGAATGGCTTTTTAATAATAATTTCAAGGGAAAAAATCTCTGGAGATAGCACACCCTCCACATTAGTAACTTTTGTTTCAAGAAAATAAGTGCCTGGCGGTAATTTTGAGTAGACCGCCATTTCAGCAGTTTTGGATATAATCGGGCGATCGTCATAGCCCTTGAGCTGCCAAGAAAACTCTTGTTTCTTAGACCCATGCATTGTTGGAGTTTCAAAATCAAAACTGAGTGAATTTTGGTCATAATTTAGTTCAATTTTGTCTAAATAATTTATGTTTTTAGCAATCATTGTAGAGTCTGGCTCCACACCATTGACAAGAAAATCGGAGACATAAATTTTAAGATTTTCTTTCTCGAACACTAATTTTTTTGGATCGAAAAGAGTTGCTCCCTTAGGGCCGCCAAATGCTAACTTACCATCGATAGAGTTTGAAGAAGCACCAAAGCCAAAAGTTCCTATGTTCAATCCATCAGCATTATCATATTTCCTGATTACTCCTTTCGCAATATCCAACTTCCACAAGCCTGAATAAGTTCCTAACCACAAATCATTTTGTGAAACTTTTTGAATTGAAAATACAGTTCCAGTTTCAAAATTTAACTCCTCGTTGATTAAATTGAACTTTTCTGAGTCAAGATTGTACTTGAAAAGCCCCCTTTTGTTTCCAATCCAAATACATTTGTTATAATTGTCATAAAGCAGAGAAAATATCTTATCAATATTTTTAAACGTTTCGCTTTTAAGTTTTCTTGAACGATTTGAAATTTTATTGATTTCGGTAAGCCCATTTACAGAACCTACATAAATTAAACCTTCATTATTGGAAATTATTGACCTTGCATTACCGGTATTATATGAATTGATTAAGGCTCCGTTTTTATAATGTTTAACAGGGCCATCTATTCCACCTATCCAAACATCACTGTTCTCAAAGTGGGTAGCAAAAATCGATTTAGATGTGTTGTCGTTTCCCATTAATGGAAAGCTTTGTGTTTTTCCTGAAATGGGGTCAAACTGAAGCAAACCCTTCCCATAAACCCCTAAAATTAAATTTTCGCCATACTGGTTTATTGTTAATACTGCCTTATTTTTTAGGCTAGTATTGTCGCTGTAGTTAGTCCAGATTCCGTCAGAGGAAAGTTTACTTACTCCACTTTCTGTCCCAAACCATACACCTCCATTATCATGGAAGTGTATAGATCGAATATTATTATCATTGATACTGTTTTTTTTAAAGGGGATATAAGAAATATTTGTAAAAGGATTGTCATTGGGGTAAATCAAATCAATACCAACCTCTCTCAACCCTAACCAATAAACATTAGATTCATCTACATAAATCTCGTATATACTTTTTTGAGTAATTGAATTAAAGTTATTGGGATTGTATCTAAATTTATTGATAAATTCAAACTCGGGATTAACTACAAACAAGCCCAATCCTTCTGGGGCGATTAATGCATTATTATTTTTATCAAAAGTTACGACCCTAACAGTTGAATTTTTGAAAATATGGGTGTGGATTAAGTTGGGTTTACTATTGTTTTCAACTACAAAAAGACCTTTCTTATTTGTTCCGGCCCAAATGCGGTTTTGACTATCAAAATCAAAATCAAAAATCTGACACTTTTCAAGTAATGAATTTTGCTTTTCTAAATGATTGCTTTGTTTATCAAATCTAAAAACATTGATTCCCTTAGTCGAAGCAACATAAACTTGATCGTTGTTAACCTTGATTTTTCTATTGAACGTAATTTTTGGATATAATACCTTGCTTAACTTATTAGATGTAAAATCATACAACAATAGGCCGTGTTGAAGTCCAATCAGTAAAGTGTCTTCATTTATCAACTCGAAACATAAAAAGTTTTGACCTTTGAGGTTGAGTATATTTTTGAACCTATCTTGTTCATATTGATACTGAAACAATTCACCTTTCGAACTCAACACCAAAAGTATTCCTCTCTTGCTTATAATATCTACAACACCATTGCTTAAAAATTGATTGTAATTTTTAAATTTCTGTCCAGAATATCTATTTAGTCCTTGAGATGTACCTATCCACACATAACCCAAAGTGTCTTTTTTTATGGTACGGACGACCCCACTTTGATTTCCACCGTTAACGTCTAGGTGTTTTATTTGTTGACCCAAAACAAGTTTGGGAAAGAACAGCAACACAAAACAAACTATAATAGAAAAATAGTTTTTCATATAATTGGCTTACAAGTGTTAAGTTACAGTTTTTTGATTAAATGTGCTGACATAGTATTCAAATAAAAAAACAGACATAAAAAAAGCTTAAAAATTTTAAATCTTTCTTTTTGCTTTTAGGACTTCTCTTAGCCACCAATCTCTATTTGGATTGTATCTGTATTGTACTTTCAATTTTGTTGCCTCATCACGTAGCCACTGTTCAATTTTATCATAATCCGGCTCATTAATAAGATTTATCATTTCACCTGGGTCATTTTTGAGGTCATACAATTCATCGATATCATTAGCGAGGAATGCATCTACTAATTTATAGCGTTCAGTCCTAACTGCTATTTGACTTGGCCCTGCATACGGCCAATAGCTATCTTGAAAATATTCAAATAAAATGGATTCTCTCCAATTTTGATCATTTTCCCCTTTAAGTAACCCCAACATAGACTCACCCTGCATGTATGCTGGTTTTTCTATTCCAGCTAAATCAAGAATTGTTGGGGCAAGATCTATATTCAAGCATTGCTCTTTTATTTTTGTTTTTTTCTTTATTAAATCAGGATAACGAATAAGCATTGGAACACGCATAGAATTTTCATAGGCTAACCGTTTATCCAAAAATGTGTGCTCTCCCATAAAATAACCATTATCACTGCTGTATATAATTACTGTATTATCAAGCTCACCCATTTCTTCCAAAACTTTTATGATCTTGCCAAGAGATTCATCAATAGCTGACAAACAACGTAGAAGATCCATATTTCTGTCATAATTTATTGGCCATTCCATCTGAGGCAGTTCTAATGGTATAGGCAGATTCTTTCTCCAATCAAATCCAAAAGTCTTTTTTCGCTGCCATTCAGGCTTGCCTTTGAACGTCTCTTTATGGGTATCATGAGGAGGAGTTGGTAATTGCTCCTCGAGGTACAAATCAGAATGTTTAGGAGCGGGCAAGTGAGGTTGATGAACAGCTTTATGCCATAAATTTAAACTAAACGGTTTGTTTTCATCCCTTTGTTCCTTTAACCAACTGATCGCCTTTTCAGTAAGAATATCAGTAATATACCCTTGTTCTTTATACTCTTTCCCATTTTCATTAACCTGTGGATCAAAATATTCTCCTTGCCCAATAAAACTAAACCAATAATCAAACCCTGGCCTGATGTGGTCTTCACCTTTTAAATGAGCCATATGTATTTTGCCAACATGAGCCGTTTCGTATCCCGCGTTTTGCAAATGACTCGAGTAAGGTTCGAATTCATCCCATTTTGGGTCAACATGGCGATTGTTTTGATTGACTCCATGGATGTGAGGATAAGTTCCTGTCAAGAAGCTAGCCCTAGATGGAGAACATATAGACTGAGTGACGAAAAAATTCTCAAGATTGGCACCCTCTTCGTTGAGCCAATCTATATTTGGCGTTTTAAGAAATGGATAACGTCCAGAATACCCTACTGCATCAAATGGCTGGTCATCTACTAAAACAAACAAGAAATTAGGTTTTTTTGTTTTAGAAGTTTGATTTTTTTGAGCATTCGATATTGTATAAAAAAACAGAACTGAAATTAAAATAATTAATCGTTTTGATCTCATTTATTAGCAAATTTATGACTTGCAAATTTGTATTGAAGAATATACTAAAGAGTTTTCTTTTAGGTCAAAACAATTGAAAAATTGGTCACAACCTTTTGTGGCATTAAAACAAAATAGATGAATGTTATTATTGGCTCAATTCCGATTTTATCGAATGAAATTTCAAACATAAAAAAAGGAGGACCAATTCCAATGCATCAATTCTCCGATTTAGTGACCCAAGCTTATAAAAGTTCGAACTTTTTATGTGCCTTTGATTGAACTATTTCCTAATTTTGTGACTAAATCGCTTACAATAATTATAACATGAAAAATCTATTATCTTTATTTTTGTTTGCTTTATCAATATGTTTGTTTAATGTAAATTCCCAAACTCAAGAAACCCGTACGATGAATTTTGATGGTAATAGTAGAGAATATATAATATATATTCCTTCAAATTATGATGGATCTGTTGAATTTCCATTAATGTTTAATTTTCATGGTGGAGGTGGTTTATCAAGTGATTTTATGAATTTTTATAATGATATGAGGCCATTAGCTGATACAGCTGGCTTCATAGCTGTTTATCCTCAAGCAGCTATTGATCCTGTGGACGGTAGCTATGCTTGGCTACATAAGGCACCTACTTCTCACAATGATATTTTCTTTATTGAAGCAATTATTGATGCTTTGAGCAGTGAATTTTCAATTGATAATGATAGAGTTTATGCTTGTGGTTATTCTGAAGGAGGGATCTTTTCATATGAGCTTGCTTGTAGATTAAACAACAGAATAGCAGCAATATCTTCTGTTTCTGGTAGCATGCTAGAAGATTCATTTCGGAATAGCTATTACGACTTAGATTTTTGCTCTCCTGTTCACCCTACAGCGGTCCTTTTAATACCTGGTACAGCAGATTCTAATCCTCACTCTTCATACAATGGATTTCCACCATATTATATGTCAGTTGAAGAAATCACAACTTATTGGTCAAATTATAACAATACAGATATTAATCCAATAATTAATCAATTGCCAAATACGAATTTATTTGATGGAAGTTATGTTGAACAAAGAATTTGGGAAAATGGAGATAATTGTTCAAGAATAGAAGAATTAAAAGTAATTGGTGGAGATCATGATTGGCCAGGAGCATTTGGAAACATGGATATAGATGCTACTAGTCGAATATGGAATTTTGTTTCACAATTTAACATTAATGGATTAATTGAATGTGAATCACTTTCAACAAATCAACAAATCAACAAAAAAAATGAATATTTAATATATCCAAATCCAACAACTAATGAATTAGTATTAAATTCTGATAAGGTTTATCAAATAGAAATATTCGATTTATCTGGCAATAAAGTGATAGAATTTAAAGGCAACTCTATTAATGTTGAGCATCTTTCAAGTGCTACCTATATTGTGAATGCTATTGATTTAGAAACAAAGGAAAGTTTGAGTTTCAAGGTAATTAAAAAATAAAAAAGACTGCCTAAAAAAGACAGCCTTTAAGAAGTGACCCAAACTTTTGAAAGTTCGAACTTTGTGGCAGAACTCAATTCAATTTTTGAAACTCATTTTAGGTTAAAAATGAATTCACAACTTTATGGGTCAAGGGATCTCTCATAGACACTATTGACCTTTATTCGAGTAAAAATTTGCAATTTTTTGCAGAACAAGTAAGAAAAGTCGAACTCTTCTAAAGATAATTTGAATAAACTACATAAAACATGAACATAATTGATTATTATTGCAAAGATGATATTATTTGTAGTGTATGTCTGGTCCGTCGTTCAATTTCATTGTAGTCAAAAGAACCATCGGCTTGTTTAGCCATGAGTTTTGAGCCCATCCCAACACAATAAACACCAGCTTCAAACCAGCTTTTGAGGTTTTCTTCTGTTGGTGATACGCCTCCTGTTGGCATAATACTTGTCCATGGCTGGGGTGCCAAAACGCCCTTTACAAAACCCGGTCCATAGGTACTTCCCGGAAATAATTTAACAACCTCACAACCGAGTTCTTCCGCTTTTGCGATTTCGGTAAGTGAGCCGCAACCCGGAGACCAAAGCACTTTTCTGCGGTTGCAAACAATCGCAATGTCTTCTCTGAGTACAGGTGTTACTACAAAATTTGCCCCGTTAAGCATATAGGCTGAAGCTGCTGCTGCATCTGTAACCGAGCCTACACCCATAATCATCCCGGGGAGTTCCTTGATAGCATATTTAGTGAGTTCCGTAAACACTTCCAGGGCAAAATCACCTCGGTTGGTAAACTCCATTAAGCGTGCACCGCCGTCATAACAGGCTTTGAGCACCTTTTTAGCTACTGCTACATTACTGTCGAAGAAAAGTGGTACCATACCACTTTCTTTCATTGTTTTTGCAACTTGAATTCTTGTAAATTGTGCCATATCTTTTGTTTTAACGGGCTACACGACCTGATGCGTCGCCACCCATGAGTTTTTCTACTTCTGCTACCGTCACAAGGTTCGCATCTCCTTTTATGGTGTGCTTTAAGCAAGAGGCTGCTACAGCGAAATCTAGCGCATGTTGGTCGTTGTCGGGATATTTCAATAATCCATAAATAAGACCTCCCATAAACGAGTCTCCGCCACCTACACGGTCAACAATATCAGTGATTTGATACTGCGTGGTGTCATACATGGTCTTTCCATCATATAACACCCCAGCCCATGTATTGTGTGATGCCGATATTGAACCGCGAAGGGTTGTTATTACTTTTTTAGCCCTAGGAAACTTCTCCATCATCTGTTTACAAACAGAAAGGAATGCTTCGGCTTTTACATCATGCCCTTGCGTTTGCACGGTTAATCCTTCTGGCTTAATGCCGAAGTGCATCTCTGCATCCTCTTCGTTGCCAAGTACAATATCACAATACGAAGTAAGCTCGGTCATGATTTTCTCACGGTGCGCATTGCCGCAGTATTTCCAAAGTTTGGCACGGTAGTTCAAGTCTGTTGAAATGGTAATATCCTTATCACTTGCGATCTTCACTGCCTCAAGGCAAGCATCTGCTGCAGACTGTGAAATGGCAGGGGTAATCCCTGTCCAATGGAACCACTCCACGCCTTCAAAGGCTTTGTACCAATCCACCATACCGGGTTGTATTTCAGACATAGCCGAATGTGCCCTGTCATAAACCACTTTTGAACCTCTAGACACCGCACCGGTTTCTAAAAAGTAAATACCCAATCTATCCCCTCCACGAAGCATAAAATCGGTTTCAACCCCCCGCTTACGCATTTCCATAAGGGCGCATTCTCCAATATCGTTATTAGGAACACGTGTTACAAAACGTACAGGAACGCCATAGTTAGCAAGCGATACCGCTACATTGGATTCTCCTCCGCCATAGATGACATCAAAAGAGTTCGTTTGAGAGAAGCGCAAATAGCCTGGAGGAGCTAAGCGCAACATGATTTCACCAAAAGTGACTACTTTTTTCATTTATATTTCAATAGTATTTAATTAACAACTTAAACTAGGTTTATTTTTTAGGCTTCAAATTCTCATCTAAAGGAGTCATTCTTGGCATCAATAAATGTACTATACCTAAGACTGTAAGATATAATGATCCGGCTATAAGAAATGCCCAGAAGTAGCCACTATTACCTGCTGAATCTAAAACCGACCCCAATACCATGTCTGCAAGAATACCAGCTATCATGCCAACCATACCACCTATACCAACTACAGAAGCTGTTGCTTTTTTAGGGAACACATCAGAAACAAGCGTAAATACATTAGCAGACCAAGCTTGATGGCCTGCCGCAGCAAGACCTATAAGGAAAACGGCGACCCATTTACTTTCTGTAAAGGCCACAAAACTAACCGGCAGTATAATTAAGGCACAAATCAATAATGTTCTTTTTCTAGCCTTATTGACGGTCCACCCTTTTCGCATGAAAGCACCTGAAAGATACCCTCCTAAAACACTTCCGACATCTGCCAAAATATAAATAATAAAAAAGGGTAAGGCAATGTTTTTAATGTTCACCCCAAAGGAGTCTGCTAAGAATTTGGCTCCCCAGAAAAGATAAAACCACCATACTGCATCTGTAATTTTCGCTATAGAAAAGGCCCAAGTCTGACGTTTATTAAGAACACTTTTCCATGGGAGTTTTTCTTCATTTTCCACTTCAGAATCTTCTTGAATATACGCTAGCTCCTCTTTAGTTACATTTGGATGTACTTCAGGTTTTTTATAGATCCTAAGCCATAAAATAACCCAAATTGTACTTAAAACTCCAGTAATCAAAAAGGGGATTTGCCAGTTTTTACCGTTTTCGTGAACAATCCATCCAACTACAAATGGAGCAGCAATAGCCCCAATACTAGTAGCAGCATTAAAAAGCCCTGTTGCAAAAGCACGGTCTTTTTTTGGAAACCATTCAGCAGTAGTTTTTATTGCAGCAGGAAAATTTCCAGCCTCTCCAATTCCCAATCCAAATCTTGCAGCAGCAAATCCAATAACACTAAACCCAGGACGCACCAATGCATGTAACATTCCAAAAATACTCCATATTATAATGGATAATGTATATCCTTTTTTAGTCCCTATGCGATCTATAATACCACCCATTGTCAAAAGTCCAATTGCATAGGCTACTTTAAATGAAATCATAATATTGGCATAATCACTATTGGTCCATTCAAACATTTTTTCTAATGTTGGCGCCATCACACCAATAAGACTTCGATCAAAATAGTTGATAGTTGTTGCAAACATCAAAAGTCCTAAAATTCGATAGCGATAGTTGCCTATGTTTTGCGTCTTGTTCATAAAAATTTATTTGTAATTGTTAAATTGAAAATAATTGACAGCATTGTTATAACAAATGTCCTCAATCATTTTCCCAATAAAAGAAATATCATTGGGAACCAACCCCTTTCTAATGTCTTCTGCCATCATATCACACAATATTCTTCTGAAGTATTCGTGCCTTGGAAAAGACAAAAAGCTACGACTATCAGTAAGCATTCCTATAAACTTACTTAGCAAGCCCATATTTGAAAGTACATTGAGTTGTTTTTCAATACCGTCTTTTTGGTCTTGAAACCACCAGGCAGCACCCCATTGCATTTTACCAGGAACCCCTCCAGAATTAAAATTTCCCATCATGGTTGCAAAAACTTCGTTCTGTGCTGGATTTAAATTGTAGGTAATGGTTTTTGCCAATTGGTCTGTACGATCCAAAGCATTTAAAAACGTTGACAATGCTTCAATAATCGGATAATCTGCTATAGAGTCACAACCAGCATCAGCGCCAACAAGCTCATTTAATCGATCATTATTGTTTCTTATGACTCCTAAATGAAATTGTTGCACCCAACCTTTTTCGTGATACTTTTTGCTTAAATGCATTAAAAGACTCGACCTGTATTGTTGTATTTCAAGTTCTGTCAGTTTTACTCCCCTTAGGTTTTTATCAAAAACCGATTGGATTTCATCGTCATCAAAATCCACGAAAGAAAAAGCACCACTAATTCCGTAATCAGATAGTTTACAGCCATTTTCATGGAAGAAATCTATTCTGTTATCAATGGCCTTTAAAAGATTTGAATAATTACTGATAGAGAAATTGACACAATCTTCAAGCTTTCTTAAATAGGCATCAAATTTATGTTCTCCAATAAAAAATAAGTTATCCGGTCTGAAGGTGGGGTAAACTTTTGTGAAAAATCCAGCCTTTGCTATTTGTTTATGATATCTTAAGTCATCTGTGGGATCATCTGTTGTGCAGATTACTTCAACCTTCATCTGCTCTAACAATTGAGCAGGTGTCTTTGTTTCTAAAACCCTATTCGTTTTTGAATAAATATCCAAAGCATTATTGGGTTGTAATATTTCATCAATATTAAAATAACGCTTCAACTCTAACTGTGTCCAGTGAAATAATGGATTTCTTAAGGTGTTAGGAACTGTTTCTGCCCATTTCTTAAACTTTTTTTCTTTAGAAGCATCTCCAGAGATAAAGTTTTCTTCAACTCCATTGGCACGCATTCCCCGCCATTTATAATGATCTTCACTCAACCAAGCATTGGTTATGTTATTTACTGGTTTGTTTTCTGCAATTTGTTGAGCCGACAAATGATTGTGATAATCTATGATAGGCAAATCTTTTGCATATTCATGATAGAGCATTTCTGCCTCCTGAGAGTTTAATAGAAAATTGTCTGTTATAAAGTTTTTTGAATTTATTTGGCTCATAAGTTCAAACTGGTTTTAATTCCTAATTCCAAACCTCTAAGCTCTGCTAAACCTCTTAACCTTCCAATTCCTGAATATCCTGGATTGGTTTTTTTATACAAATCATCTAACATTTGGTGACCATGATCCGGACGCATAGGGATTTTCGTATCCTTTCTACCTGTTTCTAAGCGTCGTTTTTGTTCTGTCAAAACTTCTTTTATTACAGCATACATATCTACATCACCTTCTAGATGATTGGCTTCATAAAAATTACCTTGTTCATCCCGCTTTGTGCTTCTTAAATGCAAAAAGTGAACACGGTCTGCAAATCGTTTTAAAATTTGTACCAAGTCATTATCTGCTCTTACACCTAAAGAGCCTGTACAGTAGGTAATCCCATTAGAAATATCAGGGACATTGTCAAATAAGTAAGCATAGTCAGCCTCTGTACTCACTACCCTGGGTAATCCAAGGATAGGATATGGAGGGTCATCTGGGTGAATACACATTAACACTTCATTTTTTGAAGCTACCGGTATGATTTCTTTTAAAAAGGAAACAAGGTTTTCTCTTAAAGTATCTGCTCCTATGTCTTTATAAGTGTCTAAAATACCTTGAAACTGTTCTAGGGAATAACCTTCTTCTGCTCCAGGTAGACCTGCAATAATATTTTTTACAAGGTCTTTTTTGCTTTCTTCTGAAAGTGATTTCACATATTCCTTGGCCAGTGCAATTTGTTTGCTGGTATAAGTTGTTTCCGCACCAGGTCTTTTCAATAGGAATAATTCAAAAGCAGCAAAGGCAATGACATCAAAACGGAGCGCTTTGGAACCGTCCTGAACTTGAAACCCCAAATCTGTACGAGTCCAATCCAAAACAGGCATAAAATTATAGCACACAATTTTGATTCCACATGAGGCTAGATTTTCAATACTTGTTTTATAGTTTTCAATGTAAGCTTGAAAATTTCCTGAGCGAGTTTTAATAGTTTCATGTACTGGAATACTTTCTACCACACTCCATGTTAAACCTGCTAACTCAATGGTTTTTTTTCGTTTTTGAATTTCTTCCACAGTCCATACCTCACCGTTAGGAATGTGGTGCAATGCAGAAACAACACCTGTTGCTCCAGCCTGCTTTATATCTAATAATGAAACGGGGTCATTGGGTCCGTACCATCTCCAAGTTTGTTCCATATTTATTCAATTATTTATAAATTAAACACCACTATACGCAGAGAAACCTCCGTCAATAGGAATTACGATTCCCGTTACAAAAGATGAAGAATCATTACATAAGTATAAAGTGCTACTTACCAAATCTTCTGGCTTTCCATACCTTCCCATGGGTGTCTGATCTATAATCTGTTGTCCTCTTTGAGTTAAACTTCCGTCTTCGTTAGTAAGCAAGGTTCTATTTTGATTGGTCAGGAAAAACCCTGGGGCTAATGCGTTAACACGGATTCCTACTTTTGAAAAGTGCACTGCTAACCATTGAGTAAAGTTTGATATTGCTGCTTTGGCTCCGCTATATGCTGGAATTTTAGTAAGTGGCGTATAAGCATTCATAGAAGAAATGTTTAATACGCTACAGCCATCTCTTCCAACCATATCTTTAGCAAAAACTTGGGTTGGCAAAAGGGTTCCAATAAAATTTAAGTTAAACACAAACTCAATTCCTTTAGGGTCTAAATCAAAGAAGGTTTTGAATCCTTCTGAATTGTTTAACAAATCTTTTTCTAACAAATGTGGATTGGAAGTTGTTCCTAAGGGGTGATTTCCTCCAGCACCATTGACCAAAATATCACAAGCTCCTAAGGTGTTATTTACTGCAAGTTTTGCTGCATCAAGAGATGCTTTTTCTAATACATTAGCAGCTACAGCGATTGCTGTGCCTCCTTCACTATTGATTTCTTCTGCCACTTTATTTGCGGCATCAATTCTCAAGTCTAATACTGCAATCTTATGCCCTTCTTTCGCAAGTGCCTTTGCCAAGGTACTGCAAAGTACACCGCCAGCTCCTGTTACTACAACTACTTTACTCATTCTATTTTTTTAATTTTAAAATTGAATCTATCATTCAATGACACTAAAGCTTTTCATGAGAGAAGCATTAGAGTCACCTCCTACCCAAACATTAAACTCTCCTGGCTCTACTTCCCATTTTTTATGGGCTGTATAAAACTGTAATGTTTTAGCATTAAGCGTAAAAGTTATTGTTTTAGATTCACCAGGTTTCAATTTCACCTTTTCGAATCCTTTTAATTCCTTTATGGGTCTTACAAGGCTTCCTACCCGATCTCTAATATAAAGCTGAACTACTTCTTCTCCTGTTGTTTCACCTGTGTTCTTGACATTTACAGAAACGTTTATTTTTTGATTAATTGTGATTTCTTTTTTGTCTAATTGTAGGTTGTCATAACTAAAGGTTGTGTAACTTAAACCAAATCCAAATGGATATAAAGCTGTCTTTGGCGCATCTCTATAGCCTGAGTAAAAAACATTTTTAGTACTCGAAGGACGACCAGTATTTTTTTGGCTATAATAGAGCGGTTCCTGACCTACATGATGTGGAAATGACACTGGCAATTTTCCTGAGGGGTTATAATCACCAAAAATTACATCTGCAATTGCATTTCCAGACTGAGATCCTAAATGCCAACACTCTAAAATACTAGGAGCAGTATTTGATACTTTAGTTAAGTCTAAAGGTCGACCGTTCATTAAAACCACAACTACATTTTTATTTACCTTGCAGACAGCTTCTAGCAATTTGTTTTGTAATCCTAAAAGGCCAATGTTGGTCTGACTCCTTCCTTCTCCTGTTTGATATGCGTTTTCACCAATTGCTAGTAAAACTACGTCAGATTTTTTTGCTACTTCTACAGCTCTAGCAATTTTAGAATCATCAGTAGTATTAAACTTTAAGGGTAATTTGTACTGGTTTTCACCTGGTTTAATGTTAGGTATAATTAAATCTACACCTTTTGCATAAAGGACTTCTGTATTTGTTCCTACCATGCTTTTTACTCCTTCTAGCAAAGAAACTGCAGAATTGTGCTCTCCCTTGGCTCTCCAATTCCCTAGTGGTGTATCTTTATCATTGGCCATAGGACCAATTACTGCGATTCGCTTTGTATTTTTTGAAAGAGGTAGAAGTTTGTTTTCATTTTTAAGCAAAACAATAGATCTTTTAGCAACATCTCTGGCAATACTTAAGTTATCTTTGGTATAAACTTCTTTTTTTTCTCTCTCTTCGTCGCAATATTTATAGGGATTATCAAACAATCCTAATTGAAATTTTAAACGGAGAACACGTCTTACGGCATCATCTATTTGTTCAATATCAACTTTACCTTCATCTAGTAAAGTATGCAAACTGCTTTCGTAAGCATAAGACTCCATATCCATATCGCAACCCGCATTTAATGCAATTTCTGCTGCATGTTTTTTATCAGTTGCAAAACCATGAGCCTTCATTTCTCCAATAGAACCCCAATCTGAAACTACAAGTCCATTCCACTTCCATTTTCCTTTCAAAACATCTCGTTGTAAACGTTTATGTCCTGTAGCAGGAACACCATCAATATCATTGAATGAGTTCATAAAAGTTGCTACCCCTGCTTGTGCAGCAGCTTTAAAGGGAGGTAAAATGGTATTATACAATTCATTTTCTCCAATTGTTACTGTATTGTATTCTCTTCCTGCTTCGGCAAATCCATATCCAGCAAAATGTTTGGCACAAGCTGCAATGGTTAAATCGTCTGACAAGTCATCACCTTGAAAACCTTTGATCCGAGCTACTCCTATAATACTGTTTAGGTAAACATCTTCTCCAGCACTTTCCATAATTCTACCCCATCTAGCATCTCTAGAAATATCTATCATTGGGGCAAATGTCCAATTCAAACCAGAAGCAGCACTTTCTCTCGCAGCAACCGAGGCAGACTGTTCTATAATATCTAAATCCCAACTTGCGCTTTCTCCCAATGGAATAGGAAAAATAGTTTTATAACCATGGATAACATCAAAAGCGAAAATTAGGGGTATTTTTAACCTCGAATGTTTCATGTTTATTTCTTGAATATTTCGAACTGTTTTTACAGAATTAACGTTAAGCATAGAGCCAACTTCCCCTTTTTTTATTTTTTCTAATTTGTGCTGATCTTTTTTTGATGAATTAGGTCCAGTTACGTTCCATTTTCCGCTATATTGAACTAGCTGACCTATTTTTTCATTTATACGCATCAGACTTAAAACTGAATCTACTTTTTTTTCAATTTCAGGATTCAGACCTTGTATTGTGCTAGGATTTTTTTCTCTTTCGTTTTTATTCCAACTAATTAATAAAAACATCAAGGCGAAAGCAATAAGAAACGTTATTGAGTATTTCTTCATAGACGTATAAATAAAGTAAGTTTTTATAGTTTTAGATTATTGAATTTTTTTTATCTGAATAGCATTTAATATTGGTAAACCTTCGACAGATTCAAAATTAATTTTGATTCCTTCTCCATCATTAACACTTATTTGGTATTTGACTGAAACTGCCTTTTCGACTCCATATTTCTCTGAAATATTTAAGTTTTTCTCGATATATTCTCCGTTTAAAATCACATTAAAAATTCGACTTGAGGAACCTTCAAATATTCTGTCATTTCCTAAGTTATAAGCCAATTTCTCATGTTTTATATTTGACTCCAATTCTGTCCAATGTAACGTCACAGAGTACTTGCCATTTGGAACATCTAACTTAAAGCCATTAATACCAACGCGTTGTGTTTGGTATATTGGATCATCATGCGAACCTTTGATATCTAGATCAGAACTTGGCAAACTACCAAATTTAGTTTTTGCTCTGTAGGGTTTTCCTCCTATATATCCCCAACTTCCCTGAGCATATTCTTGTTCAGGTATCCATATCATACTGTTAATACGGTCTTCATAAATTCGTTTGGTCCCTAAAAGTACATTTAACTCATCAAAATCATCATCAAAATCTGAAAATTGATTCGGTGCCAGCCTAAAGTCTATATTCAAAACATCGGTATAAGCTTTAGTCTGAAAAGTGCTTGTCGCTTTAAGTTTGTTTAGGCCATTTGTAAAGGGGATAGAAAAACGGGCGATATAATCTTTTACTTCGGCATTGTAGACAACATTATTATGAATTAATTGTACGGAATCATTATTGCTGTATACAGTCACAGGTTGTAGACAGTAGTCTTTTCCAGTCTCAGCTACACCGCCTCTAATTTTCCATTCATTCTGACCGAATTTTATAATGGGTTCATTGGAAAGTTTGGTTTTATATAACCACCAAGTGTCTTTTTTTTCTCTATTTAGAGTAGTTATTCCTTTTAAATTGGTGTTTGGTATAGCATAGCCTCTTGTTTCAGAATAGAAATCATTCAAATTCCAAATATTAGCTCCAACTATAAAAGGTCGAGCCATAATAGCCTTTAGATAATGTTCATGATATCTATTGCCATACTCAACCGTGTAGTCAAACCTTTCCGGGCTAAAAGTGTGTAACCTGTGGTGTACATCGGCACCATATTCTGAAATGATTATGGGCTTGCTTGGAACAAGACGATGAATTTTATCTAAATATTTATCAAAATGTTCAAAAACACCTCCGTACCAACCTTGGTATAGATTCCATCCTAGAAGCATCGATATATCTGTAAGTCCTGCATTCATATAAAGATCTATTGCGCCATGATTTACAATCATGGTATATCTGCTAGGATCTAATGTTCTTATTTTATTTTCTATCTTAGATGCTAGTTTTGCAATATTATTGGTATATAACGCATAGCGCTCTTTCTCGATTTTTTCATCAAAAGGTGGGCGTAAAAGTACCTCATTCATGTAGGTCCAGATAATTAAAGAGGGGTGATTGGAATTTTGCTTCACCATTTCTTCTGCCATATGAAGGCTATTTTCTATAAATGCTTCGGATTCTGTTATGGCATTAATAATAGGTATTTCTATAGAGGTCAAAATACCTAATCGATCACAGGTTTCAAGAACTACAGGATCTTGGGGATAATGGGATATCCTCAAAAAGTTACCACCCATTTCTTTTAGCAGTTGCACATCGCTCACATGCATTTCATTCGTAAGAGCGTTTCCTTTTTTAAAATAATCCTGATGACGATTTGTTCCTATAAGTTTAAGATACTCGCCATTTAAGAAAAACCCTTCTTCTGGGTCGAAATGAAACCATCTAAGGCCTAATGATTCAATGGACTCATCCAACACAATCCTTGTTTTTGAGTCTTGTATTTGGGTTATTACTTGATATAAATATGGGTTAGCTGGAGACCATAGCTGTGGATTATCAATAACAAAATCTTCATTAACTGATAAATGCTTATCTTGTTTTCTAAGCTTTATTTTTTTATTTTTTTCTGAAATAATTACACCTTGATTGTCTACAATACGATTTACCAGGGTTAGGTTTCTATTTTGCCGTTCGCTATTATTTATAAGACAGTTGATGGTTACATGACCTTTTTCTTTAGATACTTTAGGAGTTGAGATATATACACCAGAAGAACCATAATCATCCATTAAAAAATGAATCGCATTTTGTTTGATGAGATAAACATCTCTGTATATACCTCCGAAAAAAGTAAAATCAGCAGATAAAGGTGGAATCGCTTCATGATGACTATTATCGACCCTTATGGCAAATATATTGGACTCTCCAAAGTTTAGAAACTCGGTAATATCAAAATTAAACCTAGTGTATCCCCCTTTATGTTGTCCAACCCAATTTCCATTAATATAAACATCTGTAACTTGATTAGCTCCTTCGAAATATATTCGAGTTTTTATATTATTTTCGCCCTTTTCAGCTGTTAGATTAATGGTTTTTTTATACCATCCTACTCCTCTGTAATAACCGGGAATTTCATCTATAGCATCCTTATTATTCCAGGTATGTGGTATGTTGATGGTTTCCCATTCTATGTCTTCGGATAATATCGCCTTTGATGGAGATTGATAATGATCAAAATCAATATCCCCCAGGTGAAAATTCCAATTGTTATTAATTAAACTAACTCTATCAGACTGGGATGATGCTGTTAAGGCAGCAAAAATTAGTATTATTAAAGAGAAAACTCTTTTATTCATTAATATTATTTCAGTTGATTAATTTGATGGTGTTGACTTGAAAAATGCAAATACAGACTCTTTTCGAATGGCAATTAGGCATTACTCTTGTTCTTCCATGCCTATATCTACTCCATCCCCAAGAGGCACATTATTTCCAAACATATCCTTGATTGTAATAACCCCACCCTCACCATTTAAGGCATCATGTTGGTTATTATCCCCAACATCAATACCAGGTGAATTTGTAGACAGGCGGAAATTCTCTATATTATTTAGTTGAGGATTAGACCCAATACTATAAATCGGTGCAATGTTCCATAAATTCACATCTGTATTTACTGAAGGACTTTCAGAAATATTAAAAAACATGTTATTGTGAATGGAATTTCCTGTGCTTTCCCCAAGATAAATAGAACCATTAGCATCTCCATTACAATAAAAGATGTTATTGTAGTAATCTGCACTTCGTGATGAACCTCCCCAACTTTTATGCTGAATAATTTCTATAGGTTCATCTATGTCGGAGTAAATATGGTTGTTATAAACCTTTAAGCTCATGACATTGCCAGAAGTCTTGATAGCATGATCCCCATTATTGGCTAGTAAATTATAGCGAATAATCGTTTGAAAATTAAAAGCAGTAGCCCATGATGCAGGACCTCCTGTTATTAAAACTCCTCCTTCTCCATTGTTATGACAATAATTGTACTGAAATGTAGTCCATCGTGTCTTAAAATCGCTGTCTAATCCTCCAGAATCCACATCCCCCTGATTTGTAATAGTATTTGAGACTTCATTGTATTGGAACAAAGCATAATCTGTATTAAAGCAAAAAGCGGCATTACCTGAAGTAAGCTTCCCACAATAATCAAAGGTATTGTACTCAACTAAAGGAGCATGGGCGTTTGTAAGGATAAGGCCATTCCCAGCTATATGTTCAATAGTATTGTTTCGATATACCATATTTTTACTTGGAACCCATGAATGATTTACATATACTCCACCACTTCTTGGCCATTCTCTATCCTCCCATGAGGATTTATTGTATATCCCAGTTTGAGATACATGATGAATATGACAGTTTTCAATAAGAAAATCATCAAAATAAGTTTCTATAGCATTACCAAGAATGACGCTGACGATACCTCCACTAGCTTTGTTGTTCGAGAAATCTCCCCCTTCTAAACCACCATGTAAACCATTAACATCATGTATTTCAATATTTCTAAAATATAAATGATGCACCACTCCAAAATCAGTTGCTTCCACATAAATGCCTTTTCTGTTTTCAGCTGGAGTATCTCCCAAATTAGTGATTTCTAAATCAGAGACTTCTATGTATTCCTGATTTCTAATTAAAAACGCATAAGATTGACCAATTGGAGCAATATTAGGTTTACTACCACTTCCGTAACTTGTGATGACGATAGGATTTGATTCATTACCACTTCCTCTAAATCTAAAAGATTCATTCCATACACTGCCTTTTTTAAGATTAACAGAGTTTCCAGGACTTAAAGTTATTTGACCAAGACGCGAAAAACTTTTCCATGCCGTTTCAGGAGTACTACCATCATTATCATCATGTCCATTAGTGGAGTCTATATAATAAGCGTCATTATTACCAATTGGAGTAATATTATCGCTGTTGTTATTATCCCCTGAGCAACCTAAAATAACTGTTGAGGTAAGAGTAAGACTAATTAAAACAACTAGATTGAAAAAAGTTTTTATAATTTTATTTTTCATACATTAAATTTGTTAGAGTTCAAAAATCTATTAAACTCTTTTGAAAAAAATCTATAAGCTCAATTATAGGCATTGAAAATTTAAAGAAGTGCCATCCATACCTATTAACTCAAAATCATCTAAGTATACCAATGTAGATTCTGTTGTATTACTATGTACATTGGTTCTAAAATACATTCTATCGGGGTTTTTTCCTGGAGATCCAGTCGGAATGTAATATTGATAAGAGCCATATGCTTGACTATGATAATTATAATCGGCTTGATTACTAAAGTCAAAATCAAGATTCACCCATTGATCAAATTGGGGTATTTCCTTTTCTATCCACACATTACGCTTGTAAGAGTCGCTATACGATACACCATCAGTATTGTATCTATCTTCAAGATAAAGACGTAGTATCCGTTTATCAGGATTGTCTGTGTTGTCAATCATTGTCCCATCTGGAGCTTCTACATTAGAAGGTAGATAAGCTTTTACTCTAAATTTACTTTGTAGCGAAAAATTAAATTCAGATCCATCGTCATTCTCTGCGAATTTTAAAATACCATATTGTGCTCCACTTGGTTTGTAGTAATATCTTAATGTAGCGGAATTGTTTCCACCTTGGACACTACTAGGTAAATCTGCTAAGGCCAATGTCCCCGTTGCATCCGAAACAGCATCCCATAAAATTTCTCCGCATTCACCTCCGTCCATATCGTCAAAAAGTGCCCAGTTTTCAGGTGGCGCTACTCCTGCATCTACATCTACATTAAAAGTTTGTGTATCCACCAGTTCTCCCACTCCATTGATGGCTGTAAATTTAACCACACAGTTAAATGTTACAGGTACTAATAATTCATTAGCAAAAATATAAGTGTAAAAGTTGTTTGTTGTTGTTTCCTCATGAATTAGTGTTACTCCATCTTGCTCAAATATTTCAATTTTGTAGCTGGTTGCATTTGTAGCTGTCATACTGAAGTTAACTAATCCTGTTCCATCGTTGGATGGCTCAACAGTTGTTAAAAAATCCGTTGGTTCTTTTTCTGGAATTTCAACAACCAACTCAAAACTAGCTGCGTCTCTAATGCCTTGGGCTAATAGTACCGCTGTGTAGGTTCCAAACTGATCGTAGGTCACAGAAAAGTTATTTTGAGTAAAACTTTCTGGGTTGTCATCATCTAAGTCCTTTTTTAAGAGAAAAAATATCTGACCTTCAGCAGTAGCTTCAAAATCTACCACATAACCACTGCTTTCATTATCTAAAGAATATGTTAAATTTAGATTGGTTGGAACTCTTTTGTAACCATCCAGTTTGTTATCCTTCATATCATCTTCACAGGATATGAACATCACTATTAAAAAAATGCTCAAGACACTTTTAATGGTATTTTTTATAGTATTCATAATCATTAATTTTAAATTTTACATTTATAGGTTTTTCACTCAAAACTATTATTGATACCCTTGATTTTGCGGAAATGATGGTCCCATTAAATCCAATTGTGGTTGAGGGATTGGCCAATTAACCATATGAGGCTGCATTGGATAAGGTTGATTATTGCCTGTATTTGAACCAAATCTATAATGCAAGTTTTGACGCTCTTTCAATAATCCTAATCTTTTCAATAAATACCACCTATTCTTTTCAAATGCCAATTCTCTTGCTGATTCTTCCAAGTAAGTTTCTAAAGTAAACTCTGTGAAATTATGATCAGAATTACCAAAAGCCCTTTCCCTAATCATGTTGATATATTCTAATGCCTTAGAGCTGGTTGGACTTTCATTGTCAACTCTCCAATGGGCTTCAGCTCCTAGCATTAATGTTTCAGCGAATCGATAATAGAGATAATCTTTCCAGTTTCCATTAGACCCGATGGGTTTTTCATCGTCATGGTATTTTTTCAAACTCCAATGGTAACGTCTAAAATTATCTTCATATCCAATAACTTCATTGCCAAAATTAGGATGGTCAGGATTGTTACATATTAAAGTCGTTGAATAATAATAAGTGGTATATCGAATGTCATTGTCCTGGTCATAAAGTGATTGTAAATAATCGTTAGGATAACCCCATCCTAAGGAATTACCACCTAATTCTACACTAGGTATCATTTCACCAGAATTTAGCTCATAATATCGATTATTAAAGAATGAACTATACCAAATGTCACCTCCTCCTGCTAAATTATCGGATGCCCCTAAGGATTGGTCTCTTGGATATACTGCTAATGCTTCTGGGTGATTTAGATTCTGTCCGAAGACCTCGTCTAAACCTACTAGATGATAAGTCCCATTGTCTATAATGGCATCGAACTGTGATGCAGCCTCGCTCCAGTTGCCTTGCCACATCGCACTTTTACCTTTTAAGTGACGTGCTACAGCTTGATTATATCTTCCAAAATCTTCTGAGTAGTTTAAGTTTTCAATCGCATAATCAAAATCACTATCAATAAGCTCATAAACATCTTCTTGGGCTGCTGGCACATATTCTACCAAATCTTCATAATTATCAGCTGTTGTTGGAATGGTATCCAATAAAATGTTACCGTATAAGCGAACCAAATCAAAATAGGTTTCTCCTCTTATTAGTCTGGCCTGAGCAACTAAATTTTTTAATCTATCTGTTTGCTGTAAGTTTGGAGCTGCTGCAATGATAGCGTTAGCCCTGTCTATAATTTGATAACAGCTTACCCACTTGTAATTGGCAAATCCCAATGTAGCATTATGTCTTGTAGGATCATAAGGTGTAAAATATGTTCTCATTTGTCCTAGGTCCGTTCCAATTAGTAAAAAAGCATTGGCTCTAAAACCATCACCATCACGTCCACTAGCATTGTTCATTCGTAATTTATTGTATAATGCAGTGACGCCAACTTCTATACCATCCACAGATGAATAAATATAGTCGGTAGAAATTTCATCTATGGGCTCTTCTTTCAGAAGATCGCTACAGGATGTGGAAAATAATAATGTTGCTATTGCTAATCCCAATAAATAATTAATTTTTTTCATTTCTATTAATTTGTTTAAATTCATAATTAAAATGTAACTTGTAGTCCAAATACCACTGAAACTTGCTCTGGATAAGCGTTTGGGTTTTGATCTGGACTATAGGATTTGTAGTCTGTTATTGTTATTGGATTACGTGCAGTAGAGTAAAGTCTTACGCTTCCCATATTTAATTTATTTGTTAACTTTTCAGGAAGAGTATACCCCAATGACAGAAGTGAAATTCTAAAAAATGAGGCATCTTGCAATCCTAAAGTATTCATAAATGCTGGACTATTCCCAGCATCTGGTCTAGGCCAAGTTCCAGTAGGGTTTTCTGGTGTCCAATAATTTTGTTTTATTCCATTAAAAAGTCCTCTTAAATCTCCTCCTTGATTGTAACTGTAATAATACGGGTTAATCTTTTTTCGCCCTTGAACTGTAGTCGCTTGGACTGTAAAATCGAAGTTTTTGTAAGTAATATCTAAATTAAATGTTCCAATCCAATCAGGATCTTTTTTAGTGATTACACGATCATCTGGGTTTAACACTCCATCATTCGGATCAACATCTAATAATCTGATACTACCTACTTGGGCATCAGGCTGATGGGAGTTATCGATTTCGTCTTGAGATTGAAAAATACCAGCATACTGGTAGTTATACTCCACATCGATTGGATATCCAATAAACCATTGATTACCTACATCGTCATCTTCAATACCATCACCATCCTCATCTAAACCATAAAGTGAAATAATTTTGTTCTTATTTGTTGAAAAAATAATTCCTGCATTAATTTTGAAGTCCTTATTATCTACTACATATCCGTTGATTGCAAACTCAAAACCCTTATTTTCAATTTCTCCAATGTTACTTAATATACTGGTATAACCTAAGGCTGCATTTAATGTTTTACTCACCAAAAGATCTTTGGTTCTTGTGTTATAATACTCAAAAGTAGCTGTTAACCGATTGTTCCAAAATCCGAAATCAATTGCAGAGTTAAAAGTTGTGGAGGTTTCCCATTTTAAGTTGGGGTTTGGCAAAGTGTTTCCAGGAATATATCCGGTACTGGTTTGATCATTAAAAATATAATCATTTTGAACGGCGGTACTTAAACTTCCATAGGGACCAATAGCCTCGTTTCCAACACTACCATAGCTTAAACGCAATTTTAAGTTATTTAAAGCATCTAAACTTTCCATAAAGTCCTCTTTGTGAACATTCCATCCAAAGGCAACGGCAGGGAAATACCCCCACTTATTATTGTCTCCGAAAACAGAAGATCCATCAGCACGAAAAGAGGCCGTTAAATAATATTTATTCTTGTAATCATATTGTGCTCGCCCTACAAAAGAGAGTAATGATCGCTCTGATGCACTTATAAGTGGTTCATTGAACTCAGCAGAAAGTAATCCATAAATACCTAATATATCATTTTGAAGATTAGATGCTCTGTTCCTAAAATATTCGAATCTTCTTTGATTAACACTCTGAACAAATGTTAGCCCAAGATTATGGTTATTTTTTTCGTAATCATAATTAATGATATTTTCCAATTGCCATTCGGTGGACTTTTGGAATGTAATTTTACCTTGCCCAAGACCTCCGTTCTGAAAACCAACATAGGATTTTCCTGTAGAATATTCTGTTGCTTCCTGATTCCATGATCGTCTACTGACATTCATCCTATAATTGAAACCTTTAAAAGGTTTAACATCAAAGAAAATATTCATAATATCGCTTCTATCTTTTAAAAGATTCTTCGTAGTATCCAAATCGAGAAGTGGGTTAATACTTTCTTGGAAACCAGAAGGATTCAATGCTAGCTCACCATTCTCATCGTATATCACTCCTAAAGGACTTGCTTTCACTAATCTCTCCAAGGTATTACCAGTTCCTGGGTCATTCTTTTCTGATATATTCCAGTTGGTGTTAATCCCCAAGCTTAACCATGAATTTAGTTTTTGATCTATATTTAAACGAATAATCATTCTTTGAAAATCAGTTCCGGGTACAACACCATCTTGTTGCTGATAATTAAGTCCAGAGTATACTTTAGTTTTTTCAGAGCCCGTGGAAAAATTAAAATTATGATTTTGTATTGGTGCTAATTGCAGAACTTCATCGAACCAATCGATAAAATTTCCATTCTGTAAAGATTCCAATTCTATAGGGGTAAAAATATCTTCATCCGGCATATAGGCACCTCCGTTGGTAGTTCTAAAAGCTTCTCGTTTTAGCATGGCATATTCTTCAGCGCTATAGACATCAAAATTTCTGTTTATGTATTGCATCCCATAATATCCATTGTAATTAATGTTTGGCTTTCCCTCTGCTGCACGCTTAGTGGTTATAAGAATAACCCCATTTGATGCTCTTGCTCCATAAATGGCTTGTGCTGCTGCATCTTTCAAAATTTCCATAGAAGAAATGTCATTAGCATTTACCTCGTTGATATTACCTACGGGAACGCCATCTACAAGAACAAGAGGATTGTTTCCTCCGTTAATGGAGCTTCTTCCGCGAATAAGTATATTGGAAGAACTTCCAGGTCCAGCATCTGAAGTTGTTATGAACACACCAGCGGCTTGCCCTTTTAACATATCGCCAATATCTGTTGAAGGTACCCTGTTTATAGTCTCTGATTTTACCGAGGTTACAGAGCTAATTATATCACTCTTTTTCTGTGTTCCATACCCAACTACGACAATTTCGTCCAAAGACATATTTTCTTCCTCCAAAAAAATATTATAGGTATTAGAATCCCCTATCTCTACTTCTTTAGTTTTAAAGCCCACATATGAAAAAACTATTATTTCACCTTTATTTGCGGTCAAATTAAAGTTTCCATCAAAATCGGTACTAGTACCGAAATTGGTTCCTTTTTTAATGACTGTAACACCTGGTAATGGGATTCCAGAGTTATCACTAACTATACCTTCAATATTTTTATCTTGACCGTAGCTATTGGAGGTCAGTAAAATAAAAACTAAGCATACTAGTTTAAATAGTATCCGTTTTTCGCTCATAATTTTTGATTTTATTTTAGTTATTGTATAATTATTTAGAAGACCTTTATTGTCATATATAATTAATAGGTGACCTGAAAAGAAACTGCCTTAATATGCATTAACTTTTCAGGTTCACTGACTTAATTAACAAATATGAACTTTTTAAAATAGTTACCGCTTGAACCATTTATGCCCAAAATGTAAGCACCTTTTTGGAGTTGACTTTTGATGTCTAATGTAAATCTATTTTGATTGTTTGTCTTTTGTTTTAGCAACAATTGCCCATTTAAGTTAAAGATGCTAACCATGTGATCTCCGTCTAAATGAGGCCCTAAAACATCTACCACTAAATTACCATTCTCAGCCTGAAATATCTTGACAGAGCGTTGGTTTGATACAAAAGATTCTAAATTTAGACTTTCAGCAATAACATCGTTCCAACTCATGCCTAGGGAGAGTCCATCAACAACAGCTTCTACTTTTCGTTGACGTAAATGGAGTATTTTTATGTTAGAAAGATCGCTACCGCTTCCATCATTTGGGGTAATTGTAGGAGTTGAAGGTTCTGAAAGCGGAACACCATCCTCACTGTGCTCAAAAATAAACAAGCTGGCCAAATCGTTATTATCTCCTGCTACAAATTCATATTTTACCACAAATAGATAAGTTTCATCGTAATTGTACAAATCTGTTGTCCAATTAATATCTGTACTGTACCCCTTAGTAAAACCAAATATTAGATTGCCGGAACCATCATCTTTTGCCATCACTCTTCCGCGTAAACGTTGCGAATTGTAATCGCTTAAAGCAATAAAGAAATTATTGTAGTCTCCACCAATTGTGGTTGTAATTTTACCCAAAAAGGACAAATAAACCGTCCCTGAGTTTACTGAAGAGGAAAAGAAAGGTTTTTTAGCTATTCTTTCTGGACCAAAGGTGTTTGGATCCGTATCGTCATCTTCAGAGATATTAATGTGAGCAGCGTTCCCAATACCCGAAACAGCCAATCCAGAATATTCTAAACCTGGGCTAAAAACAGAAATTGAAGGAGAATTACTCCCTTGTACAGTAAAACCAATACTCGCGTCAGTCAACAATGTAGATTCTGGGTAGTCAAAATTTTCCACATTGGTTTGTGCAAACATACAAGTGGATACCACTAACATGATATTTGCAGTAAAAACATTTTTAAATTTTAATTTTAGTATCATATATAAAGATATCAATTGGTTATAATTGGTGTAAAATTATTGGTTAGCTCTACAAATTATTTTGACTATTGTTTCAAATTTTAACAACATTGTTCCATGTTAGTACTAATGTCACATTGATGTAACATTAGTACTATTATTTTTGAATAAATCTATATTTGTTGAATCATATATTTAGTAGTTTAGTTTTATGAAAAATGGACTATGTAGTATTATTTTTTGGTTAATCCCCATTTGGATATTTTGTCAAAATAATCCTCATATTTCATTATCGAAAGTAACCCCTGATGGAGGGATAGCCTATTCTCAAGTAACATCCATAATTGAAGATAGTAAAGGAGTCATATGGTTTGGCACCAATAACGGTCTGTTTTCCTATAACACTGTTAGAATTAAGAAGTATAATTATTTGGAAAAAGATTTTTCAACTATACCCACTAATAGAATCAATACCCTTTTTAGTGATCATACTGGAAATTTATGGGTGGCTACAGAAAACGGATTATGTTCTTACAATTCTCGAAATGACAATTTTACCAGACATGAGATTAGAAACGAGCTTAATGAAGAAATTGGTCAAGATATCATTTCATTTTTTCAAGATGAACAAAACACCTATTGGCTCTCTGATAAAAAGGGATTTGGAACATATAATCCCGAAACAAAAAGAGTCACCTACCAAAATGTAAACCATAAAACTGACATCGTTAACTACTTAACTATTGGACCTGACCAAACTGTCTGGGTGTTTTATGAAGATGGTGACATATATTTTAAAACTAAAAGCTCAGATCAATTTAGGTTTTTCAAAAAAAGTTTTAAGGATGGCATTAGTTCTGTACTAATTGACGACAATGTCATGTGGGTGGGGTATGGTACGAAAGGGCTACTATCGCTTAATCTATCAGATGGTACTACTGCAAAATATTTTGACCCAGACCTATTCAAAATAGGCACCTTTGCAGGTTATCAAATAAGAAGTTTAATCAAAAAGGATAATAATATTTGGGTAGCAACTGATAAGGGAGTTGCTATAGTCAATAACAATGAGCTGAAACTTTTAATAGACCAGCAAAAACATCCGAACCTACCTCATAACTCTATTTGGTCTTTATATAAAGATTCCAATGCTAACATTTGGATTGGCACTTGGCTTGGAGGTGTGAGTTTTCATAGTGAATACAACAATTCATTCAAACATCACACCCAATCCACTTCAAAAGAATCATTAAGTAGCAATATTATAAGTTGTTTTGCGCAAATACCTAATTCATCAGAAATATTGGTCGGTACCGATGTTGATGATTTGAACCGTTATAACCCAGAAACAAATGATTTTACTAGTTATCCTGTAATTTATAAGGGTGAAACCATTAAGAAAATTAAATCAATAACTTATGATAGGTTCGGTACTTTGTGGGTAGGAACCTATAAAAATGGTTTACTGTTTAAAAAAGCAAGACAAAACACATATGAGCGGTTAGAATTACCCTTTGATGAAGGGCTTCAGGCCTTGAATATACTAGCAACCCAAGAAGGAATATGGGTTAGTAATTTTCCTTTAGGAGTCTATTTTTACAATTTTCAATCTAAGACTTTTACTAATTTTACACATAACCCAATAGACCACAACTCCATATCTAATAATAATGTCAATCATATCGTCGAGGATAAAAACAATAATATATGGTTTGCTACTGAAAATGGCCTTAATTTACTAAAAAAAGGAACCTCCAAATTTATTCGTTTTAACAATATTAAGAATAATCCCAATAGTATTTCACACAATTTTATTAATCACATCCATGAAGATGAAAAGGGTTTATTATGGTTAGGCAGTAATGGTGAGGGCATCAGTAGATTTAACCCTACGACAGGTGATATTGAAAACTTTACTTTGGAAAATGATGGCTATGGCAATGAAATATTTTCAATACTTCAGGATCAAAAACAAAATTTATGGATAGCTACTGACAATGGACTTTATAAATTCAATGTTCAATCAAATACTATTGAACATTTTGATAGTAATAGGGGCATAAAGAATAATAATTTTTATCCAACCGCAGTACTAAAATCTAATAATGGTGAGCTTTATTTTGGAGGCTCTAATGGCTTGATTAGATTTCAACCAGATATGATTGTTCCCAACCCAATTCCACCAATTACCACCATTACTCAATTATTTATTAACAACAAAAAGGTTGTTCCAAGTAATGAAAATAGTATCCTTAAAGAAGCTATAAGTAATACAACTTCGTTAAAATTGAACTACCAACAAAATTCTTTTAGCTTAGAGTTTATAGCCAACAATTATATCCACCCAGAAAAAAACAACTACAAATACAGATTAAAGAATTTTGAGGAAAAATGGATTACAACTAAAAATAGGGGACAAGCCTTATTTACAAATATCCCAATAGGGAACTATATTTTTGAAGTCAAGGCTTCTAATAATAATGGAATTTGGAATGAAACACCAACCAGAATTTCAATCCAAATCACTCCACCTTTATGGTTAACTTGGTATGCCTATTTGTTTTATGTTTTGATTTTTATAACAGCCTCGTACATTTATATAAAGCAAACCGTTCATAAGCAAAAATTAAAACTGAAACTAAGACTGGCCCAAATTCGTAATGAAGCTGAAGAGAAATTACATCAAATGAAGCTTCAGTTTTTTACAGACATCTCTCATGAATTTAGAACCCCATTAACCCTTATAAATGGACCGGTAAACCGATTATTAAAAGGTAATGCCAAAAATGTTGACCTGTCCCGTAAGCAGCTAGCACTTATAAAAAACAATACAGACCGTTTATTAAGACTCATCAATCAATTCTTAGATTTTAGAAGAATTGATCAAGGAAATTTAAAATTAAGCCCAATCAATAACGATGTTATTTCATTTTGTAAAAATGTATTTGATTGTTTTGAAGAACTTGCCAGCCAGCGAAGGTTCAATTATAATTTCATTACCGAATTTACAAGCCTTAAAATGGACTTTGATACCGATAAAATAGATAAGGTGTTGGTGAATATCTTATCTAATGCTTTTAAAAACACTGGAGACCAAGGCAACATAACTTTAAAAATTAAGAAAAACAAAAAAACGGAATTAAAAGACAACTGGTCTAATTATTCTATTGGTGAAGAATTGCGTAGTGACTTTGTAGAAATTAGCATTACAGATTCTGGTTTAGGCATTTCATCAGAAAATTTACCAAAATTGTTTGAACGCTTTTTCCAAATAAAGTACAATAACCAAATTGACGTAAGTGGCACTGGAATAGGGTTGTCCTTAACAACCAACTATATCAATATTCATAATGGTCAATTGATTGTAAGTAGCCTGAAAGGCGTTGGGACAACATTCTATATTTATTTACCAATCCATCAACCCAACACTTTTAATGAACATCCCAGCGCAATACTAGATTTAAAACCTTTTGATTACAATTCTGAAACCAATAACTACAATGCCCCTGAGGTAAAAAATGATAAAATCATTGACAATCAAGAGTCTCTTGTATTAATTGCAGAAGATAACCCTGATTTATTGGAGTTTCTAGAGGATTCCCTCTCTAATCATTTTAGGATAGCCAAATCCAAGAATGGTAAAGAAGCCCTTAATTTGGCCATGTCGCTTCATCCCGATTTGATTATATCTGATATAATTATGCCTGAAATGGATGGCATTGAATTATGTAAAAGAATAAAACAGGATATTAGAACAAGCCATATCCCACTTATTTTACTTACTGCTTTGAGTACGGTACAAGATAAAATTTCAGGAATGCAATCTGGAGCGGATGCGTATGTCCCTAAGCCCTTCAATGAGGAATTTTTGATTTCTCAGATTGATAATCTTTTGAATTCAAGAAAAACACTTCGTTCCTTATTTGCTTCCAAACAAGAAGAATGGGATGAAGAAGTAAATATTTTGAACATAGATAAGAAGTTGATAGAAAAGGCAATAGATATTGTTGAGAATAATATTTCGAATTATGATTTTACAGTAGAAGATTTTGCTAACAGCTTAAACCTTAGTAGAACACATCTTCACAGAAAACTAAAATCACTTACCAATCAATCTGCTACAGAATTCATCAGGAATATTCGATTGAAACACGCTATAGTTTTAATGAAATCAGGTGATTATCGCATAAATGAAGTTGGTTTTGCCGTAGGGTTTAATTCTCATAATTATTTCACTAAAGCCTTTAAAAAGCAATATGGAAAATCACCAAGAGACTTTATGAAAGATAATTTTTAAGAAATAAGAAAATTACCTAATCTACTCAAGAAGTGGATACCACCTCCGCTGCTGGAAAGTTCCAGCAGAACCTATTTTATATGTTTAGCCAATTTGATAATGAGCTAAGAAGAGATAAGACCATTACAGCCATGACCGATCTTCTTCGAAAAGGCTATTGGCTCTGGAACCCACCCATTGGATACATCAATAAAAAGAAGTATCACAAAGCTGTAGATTGGGAGATTGTACCTTCAAAAGAAGGCAAGCTGATTAAAAAAGCTTTTACTTGGAAATTAAAAGGAACTTACACCAATGTAGAGATTATAGAAAAGCTTCAGTCTCTTGGATTAATAATTGATGAGCGAAGACTCAGTGAAGTGTTTAAAAATCCGTTTTACTGTGGGGTACTTGTGAGTAAAATGATACCAAGTGAAGTCATTGAAGGAAAACACAAACCTCTTGTATCTAAAGAGGACTTTTTAAACATTAATGCTATTGAAACGCATCATCCAAAACACAGAAAAGCAGAAAATGAAAATCTTCCTTTAAAGCAGTTTATCTATTGCGATAGCTGTAAACTACCACTAACCGGGTATCTTGTTAAGAAAAAAGAACTCTACTACTACAAATGTAGAACTAAAGGGTGCTCTTGCAACAAATCTGCTAAAGCAATTCACACTACCTTTACTGAGGATTTAAAAACCTATAAATTAGATCCTAAATACAAAGATATTGTAAAAGAAGTGATAACCTATACTTATGATAACATCACAAAAGAGTTAAGAACCCAAAAGAAGTCCATTAAGAAAACAATTACAGAGCTCAACACTAAAATAGACTCCATTGAAGAGCGATATGCCCTTGGAGAATTAGACAGCACTATTTACAAAAAGTTTAAAGACAAGTATGAGACTCAAAAAGACAAACTACAGTTAAAAATTGAAAATCCATCACTTAGTAGTTCGAACCTTGAATTGGCCATTGATAAAGCCCTTACTTTATCCGAATCTCTTGAGAAGATCTGGGTTGATGGAGATTTAAAACAACGACAAAAACTGCAACATTTAGTCTTTCCATCCGGATTGGGTTACGACAAGTCAAATGACAGAGTTCGAACCCCAAAAGTGAACGCTATTTTTGGCTCTATTCCGATTTTATCGAAGGAAATCTAAAACATAAAAAAAGGAGAACCAATTCCTGTGAATCAATTCTCCGATTTGGTGACCTCGGCAGGATTCAAACCTGCAACCTCTTGAGCCGTAATCAAGTGCACTATTCAGTTATGCTACGAGGCCTTTATAGGGCTGCAAATATAACTTAATAATTTTTTACGCAAAAGAATTTTTGTTCAAATTCAAAAAACTTAAATTTGTTTCAATAAAGTGCTTTAGTTATGAAAATTGAACAAATCTATACCAAATGCCTTGCTCAAGGTGCCTACTATATCGAATCTAATGGAGAGGCAGCTGTTATTGACCCTCTAAGAGAACCCCAACCCTATATTGATAGAGCTTTAAATAGTGGTGTAAAAATCAAATATATTTTTGAAACTCACATTCATGCAGATTTTGTTTCAGGCCATGTCGATTTAGCAAAAAAAACTGGGGCAATTATCGTATTTGGGCCCAACACAAAAACGACTTTTAATTGCTATAACGCTGCGGATAACGAAGAATTTAAAATTGGTAATATCACCATAAAAGCTCTACATACACCAGGACATACACTAGAGTCTGTCACCTATTTGTTGATTGATGAGAATAGTAAAAATCATGCAATTTTCACAGGCGACACCCTTTTTCTAGGTGATGTTGGACGTCCAGATTTGGCCATAAAGTCAGAGTTAACTGAAAAAGATTTGGCAGGAATGTTATTTGACTCTTTACGCTCTAAAATTATGAACTTAGAGGATGATGTTATTGTTTATCCTGCACATGGAGCGGGCTCAGCTTGTGGCAAAAACTTAAGTAAAGAAACTGTTGGAACCATTGGAGAACAAAAACAAACAAACTATGCCCTAAGATCTGAAATGAGCAAAGAAGAATTTGTAAAAGAAGTGCTTGATGGCATAAGCCCACCACCACAATATTTTGCTAAAAATGCACTTCTAAATAAGTCAGGATATCCCGATTTAGATCAAGTGTTAGTTTCAGGGAACAAACCTCTTCCCGTTGATGTATTTGAAGAACTTGAAAACGACAACGAAACACTCGTATTGGATGTAAGAACTCAACAAGAATTTGTTAAAAATCATATTCCGGGATCAATTTTTATTGGGCTGAACGGCGGGTTTGCACCTTGGGTTGGTGCACTTATTACAGATATTACTCAGCCCATACTATTGGTTGTTCCCGAAGGAAAATCAGAAGAAGCAGTCACTCGTCTCGCTCGGGTTGGATATGATAACACTCTTGGATATCTGGATGGCGGTATTGAGTCATGGATTAATGCTGGAAAAAAAACAGATCAAATTACTTCAATCACTGCAAATGAGTTTGAACAACACACAAAAAATAAACCTGTTCATGTTTTAGACGTCAGAAAAGATGGTGAATACCGCTCAATGCATCTCAAAGGCGGAACTGTTCAGCATTTTGCATTAGATTACATCAATACCCAAATTGATCAAATTAATTCGGACCAAAAATACTATATTCATTGTGCAGGCGGCTACAGATCTGTAATTGCCGCATCTATTCTTAAAAGAAATGGTTTTCACAATATTGTTGATATTGCCGGAGGATTTGCTGCATTGAAAAAAACAGCTTTAGAAGTCAGCAACTACGTTTGTGCTTCAACTTTTTAAGCTATAGTAACTTAAATAATTTCAGCACTTAAGCCCGCTTGTAAAAGTTTTGAGCAACGTGGTTCTAGATCATTATAAGCCCCCGTCTTAACTGTGCATTTTCCCTTATAATGCACTAAAATTGAACATTGTTCTGCTTGTTCAAAAGTGTGGTTACAAACATCAATCAAAGTCTCAATAACATGGTCGAATGTATTAACATCATCATTAAATAAAACAATCTCATTAATTGGAGCTTGGTCTTCGATTGTTTGAACATCCTTTTGTAATTGCTCTTTATTTGCCATCAATTTTTTTAAATTTTAGGGCTACCCACTTATTTCGTAAAATTTGACCTTCCAAAACTAAGCTATGCATTGTACAAAGCTCCTGAATGGCTGGGATATCCTGTTCGTAAAATCCACTTAAAAATAATAAACCATTTGGATTTAAGCAAGCAACATATTGAGGAATATCGTTCAAAAGAATATTCCTATTAATATTTGCTATGATTACATCGAATACTTTAGTATCCAAAAGCTGAGCGTCTCCTTTGGAAACTGTAATATTTTGACACGAATTTCGCGAACAATTTTCAACACTGTTCAAATAACACCATTCATCAATATCAATAGCTTCAATAAGCGTTGCTCCTCTTTTTTCGGCTAAAATGGCCAAAACTCCAGTCCCACAGCCCATGTCTAAAACAGACTTGTTTGTAAAATCTGTAGCCAAAATATGCTGAATCATCATATGAGTTGTTTCGTGATGTCCCGTGCCAAAGCTCATCTTTGGTTCAATAACAATGTCATACTCAACACTTGGTTTGGAATGAAAAGGAGCGCGAACAGAGCAACGGTGGTCCACTAAAATAGGATGGAAATTTTCTTCCCATTTAGCATTCCAATTAACTTGCTCAATTTCTTCAGAAGTGTAATTTATTGTAAATGTATTGTTATTCAATATTTGGATGTCATCCAGAATACTTGGATAATAGTCCTCTTTTTGAATGTAAGCGGTAACTCCATTTGAATGTTCAACAAAACTCTCGAATCCTGCATAACCCAACTCAGCAATAAGAATTTCAACACCAGGATTTGAGGGAGTTACATCAAAGTGATATCCAATATATATGGATGCTTTCATTACGTTAAAATGAATTCACTATAGCACTAAAATGTTCTGCATCTAGAGCTGCACCGCCTATAAGCCCACCATCAACGTCAGGCTTTGAAAAAATTTCTTTTGCATTTGCGGACTTTACGCTACCTCCGTAAAGAATAGAAACCTCATCAGCTAAAGCAGGGGTGTACTGATCGACTAGTGTTTTTCTGATGAATGCGTGCATGTCTTGTGCTTGCTCTGGGGAAGCGGTTTCTCCTGTACCTATAGCCCAAACAGGCTCATAAGCCAAAACTATATGATCCCAAGCTGAGGCAGACAAATGGAATAATGCATTTTTTATTTGGCTCGCAACAACTTCATTCTCTTTTTTGGCTTTTCGATCGGCTAGCTCTTCTCCAAAACAAAAAATGATACGCATGCCGTGAGCAAGTGCAGTGTCAACTTTTTTGACAAGCATCTCATCGGTTTCATTGAAATAAGCGCGGCGTTCACTATGGCCCAAAATAACCGTTTTAACCCCAATGCTGGTGAGCATACTTGCGCTAACCTCTCCGGTATAGGCGCCGTTTTCTGCAAAATGCATATTTTGGGCTGCAACCGAAATAGGGCTTCCTTTTAATGTATTTTTAGCTGCCAATAAATTAGTAAATGGCGGAGCTATTATGACATCGGTTGTCGAATGGTGATGTTGTTCTAAAAGTTTTGAAACTAATATTTCAGAATCGACATAATCCTTATTCATTTTCCAATTTCCGGCGACAATTTGTTTTCTCATTTTAAGTGTTTTCTTAGGTTTTTATCTTTAGTTTTTATGGCTTTGTATACCACTATTTTTCCACTGGCATCAACAATCATATAGCGTGGTATCCAGTCTAAGTCTAAAAAAGTTCCCATAGGTCCTTTCCATCCCGATTGCATAAAGTAATGATCTCCTTTTAACTTGTGCTTTTGTACACCCTTTTTCCAAGCACTCAAAGATTTGTCTAATGATAAATGAACATAGGCCATCTCAGGGAATTCACTTTGCAATTCCTTAAATTTTGGTATCGCTTTTAAACAATCCTTACACCATGATGCCCAGACATCTACAAATATGGTTTTACCCTTGTGCTTCTCTAAAACCGTACTGAAGGACACCCGCTCATCGCTTAGGCTTATAAATTCATCGTTAAGTGCAGCTTCTGAAAAAGAGGTGAAAGATTCGGACTGACAGTTTAGTAAGGTACTACCAAGTAAAAAAGCAAAAAATAGTTTTCTCATTTAATTTAATTTGATTTTAGGGTCCAAATAAGCGTATATAATATCAACAACAATATTTAGAAGTACAAAAATAGTGGCAATTATTAAAACAGCACCCATAATTACTGGTAAATCTAATGTATTTAGTGCATTTACGATTTCCTTACCTATACCATTCCATCCAAAAATGTATTCTACAAAAACAGCGCCAGCTAACAAAGAAGCAAACCAGCCTGAAATTGCAGTGATAACAGGGCTCATCGCGTTCTTGAGTGCATGCTTAAATAACACCTGTTTTTCGCTCAATCCTTTGGCACATGCTGTTTTAATATACTCTTGATTAAATACTTCCAATAACGAATTTCGCATCAATTGAGAAACAACAGCCAAGGGACGGATCCCCAAAACAAGGGCAGGAAGGATTAAGTTTTTTAATTGAAGGTGTACGCGCTCACCAAAATCATCAAGTTCATAAAGGTTTCCTGTCATTTCTAATCCAGTAAATTCATGCCATAGAAAGCCAAACAGCCAAGCAAAGATAATAGCACTGAAAAATGAAGGTAAACTCATCCCAAGTGTACTGACCACTAAAATTAGTTTATCGACCCAATGGTCTTTATACAAGGCCGAGAGTATACCCAAAAATATTCCCAAAATCAAGGCAATAAAAATAGACGAGCTAGCCAAAACAAAGGTATTGGGCAACGTATCCCTCAGAATTTGTGAAACACTCATACCTTGTCGTGTGAATGATGTTCGCAGATACGGAAATTTCAAAACAAGTTGATTGTTTGGTGTTCCAATAAGCTTTACATGCTTGTACTTATTAGAAGAAAGTTGGGTGTAATGATCTTTGCTGGTGGAATGCAAAGAAACAGGAGATAAATCGTTCAAATAATAAAGATATTGGGTAAATATTGGTTGATCAAACCCATATTTTTTTTGTACAATTTTCAATTGCTCTTCATCTTCATTTTGGCCAAGCATCATGCGCGCAGGGTCACCTGGTAAAACATTAAACAAATAAAATATAACAGATACGACACCAAAAAGCGTGATGAAAGTATAAATTGCTTTTTTTGCTATATATCTGCCCAAAATTTATAATTGTAAATCATCGATGTCATTCCAATGCACCTTTTGTTGTACTGTGCCGCTTTTTAGTTGCAATAGCCCAGGATTAGAGCGCACTACGGTCTTCAATGCTTTTTCATCGCAAATGTAAAACTCGAAATCAAGGTCATACAGCGTTGTGATTCTACTTTTTACTTCCTCTCCAGAAGCACTTAAACCAATAACAGTATATCCCTTTGTAAGGGCAAGATCAGATACAGATTTTAATTTTTGAAGCCCCTGTTGATTTGCAGTTTCCAGATTGTAACAAACGATCATTAGCAAGCGTTCTTGATTAAGAAAATAATTGGTAAAGTCGTCCTGATCTGATTCAATAGAAAAATCTAATATTGAGGGCTGAAAACCCTCTTCTATAATCTCAGTTTCTACACCCACATAGGTTCCGTCTACAGCTGGGTAAGACCCGTCGGTTACAAACGTTTGTTGCGTACCATTGACATCAAAAGTCCAAGTAAACTCTTGGACTGCTTTAGGTGCATTAGGTGGAGTACTCATGTTTTCAATCAAATTAGCTCCAATTTTGTACGCCCTAAAATCAATACTTGGTAAATGCATCAAAACATGATAGCCAAATGCCAAACTCAAAACTAAACTGAGCGTTGCAATGGTGTTGGTCATGAAAGAATTGAAAATCGGTTTAATATATTTACGTCCATAAAAGATAATCAGTATAAGAACCAGTAAAACTACGTCCTTTGTAAAACTTTCCCATGGGGTTAATTTCAAAGCATCGCCAAAACATCCACAATCTTTGACTTTGTCAAAATACGCAGAATAAAAAGTCAAAAACGTAAAGAAAACAATCATTGACAAAAGACTCCAAAGTGTGAATTTGGGTTTATAGCCAATCAACAGAAACACACCCAACACAACTTCAAAAACAACAACAAATACTGAAATAGCGAGCGCATAAGGCTCAAAAAAAGGTAAATTTAACACATCCGCACTAAAATATTCCTGAAGCTTATAGGAAAACCCAAGTGGGTCGTTGAGTTTTATAAACCCCGAAATAACAAATAGTATCCCTACAAAGATTCTTGAAATAGGGGTTAATATTTTCATTGGTTGTTGTTTAAGTGAATAAGTGCAAAAATGGCATAATTGATCATATCTTGATAGTTAGCATCGATTCCTTCACTAACTAATGTTTGACCAGCATTATCTTCAATCTGTTTTACCCGCAACAATTTCTGTAAAATCAAGTCTGTTAGTGAACTCACTCGCATATCACGCCAAGCCTCGCCGTAGTCGTGGTTTTTATCCATCATAAGTTGCTTTGTTTGAGCCACTTTCGAATTGTAATCAGACATTGTCTCCTCAAAAGATAAGTCTGGTTGTTCGACTACGCCGCGTTCGATTTGAATCAATGCCATTACACAATAATTTATAATGCCGATAAATTCGCTAGAGGCACCCTCCTTTACCCGCTGGGTTTTATTTTGTTGTAATCCACGAATCCGTTGTGCTTTTATAAAAATCTGATCCGTCAGTGAAGGTAATCTTAAAATACGCCAAGCACAACCGTAGTCTTTCATTTTCTTGGAAAACAAATCTCTACAGCTTGAGACAATTGCATCATATTCTTTTGATGTATTTTGCATAAAATGGATTGAATTTTGCGTAAATTTCGCTTAAAATTTTCAAACCATCAAAATTTATGGTTTAAACTTTAGACTAGCAATGAAATCTAAAAACAAGAATATAAATTTAAGCATTAACTGTAATGGAAAACTGGTAGACCTCAACACACCAAAGGTAATGGGCGTATTGAATATTACGCCTGATTCTTTTTATGATGGAGGTCGATACAAAGATGCTAAGAGTATATTAAATCAAACTGAAAAACTCATTTCAGAAGGAGCTACCTTTATTGATATAGGTGCTTATAGTTCGCGGCCAGGTGCTGATTTTATATCTGAAAATGAGGAGCTACAACGGATTGTACCTGTAGTTGAGTTAATCCAAAAAAAAAATCCTGATGTTTTGATTTCTGTAGACAGTTTTCGTGCAAAAGTGATTCGCGAATGTGTCAGTGCTGGCGCAGTCATATCGAACGACATTTCTGCTGGCAAACTTGACCCAGATATGATTAAAACCGTGGGGGAATTGGGCGTTCCGTACATCATGATGCATATGAGAGGCACTCCACAAACCATGAGTAACCACATAACATACAAGCATCTAAAAAATGAGATCTATGCCTATTTTTCAAAACAAATCGAGCTTGCGCGACAACACCATATTACAGATATTATTATCGACCCAGGGTTTGGGTTTGCAAAAACATTAGCTCAAAATTATGAACTGCTCAAACAAATGGAATTCTTCAAAAATTTGAACTGTCCTATTCTAACTGGCGTTTCAAGAAAATCAATGATATATAAAGTCCTTGGCTGTACAGCTAACGAAGCCCTTAACGGCACCACTGCCCTTAACATGGTGGCACTTATGAATGGCGCATGCATTCTTCGGGTTCATGATGTAAAAGAAGCCGTGGAGTGCATCAAACTGTTCAATCAACTCTAATGGTTTTACATTAAAATTGTATCTTTATTAAAATTTTATTTTCGTGGATATTCTCAAAGACCTTTTAAACTTTAACATCCTTGATACCGTAGACATCATTCTTGTTGCCCTTTTGCTTTATTACGTATACAAGTTGATTAGAGGCACAGTAGCCATCAACATCTTCATTGGAATTGTAATTTTTTATTTATTCTTCTTGCTTGTTGATGCGCTTGAAATGCATATGCTCACAAGAATATTAGGCGGATTTATGAGTGTTGGAATTATTGCACTAATTGTTGTATTTCAACCAGAAATACGAAAATTTTTATTAATGATTGGTTCTACAAATTTTGGAAAGAAAAGTGGCATTTTGGGTCGTTTTAAATTCTTAGCAAATACTGTAAACGAAAATACAACAGATACGGAGGCGATTATCGATGCTTGCGTAAAAATGGGCAGCAGTAAAACCGGAGCCCTACTCGTACTTGAACGCAACAATAATTTGGACTTCCTTATTGAAACTGGAGATGAAATGAACATCAAAGTCACCCAACCTATTCTAGAAAGTATCTTTTTCAAAAACAGCCCGCTTCATGACGGTGCTATCATTATAGCAAACAATATCATAAAAGCCACTCGAGTTATTTTGCCTGTAACCAACAAAAAAAGCATCCCCTCGCGCTTTGGTCTGAGACACAAAGCAGCTATTGGAATAACCGAAAAAACAGATGCTATTGCTCTTGTGGTAAGTGAGGAATCAGGGCAAGTCTCCTATGTTAATAACGGTGAGTTTGTATTGTTTAATGACACTCAAGAACTCAAAGAGAAAATTAAAGCAGACCTAACCTAATTCTGCTTGCTTCAAAAACTGAGCCTCGTACAATCCTCGATAAATCCCATCCTGATTTTTTAAAAGAGATTTATGTGTGCCAAACTCTACGATTTCGCCTGCATCCATAACAATGATCTTATCTGCTTTCTGGATTGTAGCCAATCGATGGGCAATTACAATAGAGGTTCTGCCTTTGGTGATTTTTTTTGTTGCATTCTGAATCAATTGTTCTGAATAAGAATCGATTGAGGCAGTGGCCTCGTCTAGTATTAAAAGCTTGGGGTTTATGATATATGCTCTTAAAAAGGAAATCAGTTGCCTTTGTCCAGAAGATAGCATGGCCCCCCGTTCTTTTACGTTATACTGATACCCCCCTGGGAGAGAACAGATAAAATCATGAATACCAATTTGTTTTGCAGCGGACTCAACATCATCCAAACTGTGTTTTGGATCTCCTAAAGTAATGTTTTGAAAAATAGTGTCCGCGAACAAAAAGACATCTTGAAGCACAACCGCAACATTTTTGCGTAGAGATTTCAATGAAAATGTTTTAATGTCTTTACTATCAAAGCGAATAGCTCCAGAACTGATATCATAAAATCGATTCAAAAGATTAATAATAGTTGTTTTCCCAGCTCCAGTTGAACCAACCAATGCAATGGTCTGACCAGGCTCAACCTGAAATGAAATATTCTTCAAAACAGGCTCGTTTGCCACATACGAAAAACTTACCTTATCAAATTCAATTTCCCCTTTAAAATTGCTAAGTTCTTCGGTACCGAAATCTTCAATATTAGATTGTGTATCTAATACTTTAAACACACGATCAGCAGCAACCATACCCATTTGTAAGGTATTGAATTTATTTGCGATTTGATGTAATGGCCGAAACATCATAGGGACCATCATAATAAAAGCAGCCAAATCCCCTACAGTCGCTGTTTGTTCAAAAATTACATTTAGCCCACCTAGCCAAATAATAGTTCCCAATGTAATAGAAGATAAAAGTTCGGCAATTGGAAAAAATACAGAATTGTACCAAACGGTTTTAATCCATCCTTTTTTATGCCGTTCGTTTATTTCTTTAAACCTTTGAAATTCTATTGCTTCACGTGCAAATAATTGAACTATTTTCATGCCTGTTAAGCGTTCCTGTACGAAAGAATTTAAGTTAGAAACCTCATTTCTAACGTCTTCAAAGGCCTTTTTCATATACTTTTGAAAAATTTTAGTCGCAATGAGTACAACAGGAAGCGTACAGAAAACAATGATGCTCAAATGCCAATTCATATAAGCCATAACAGAACCAACAACCAACATTTTGAGAATATCACTGAAAATCATGAACAGGCCTTCACCAAAGATGTCGGCAATTCGCTCCATGTCGGTTACTGTCCTTGTAAGTAAAACTCCAACAGATGAATTGTCGAAATATTTCATCTTAAAGCCCAAAATCTTATTGAATAATTTGATTCTAATATCGCGAACAACAGATTGACCAAGCCAACTTGCATAATAAATGAAAAACAAGTTGCAGACAACCTCTAAAAAAAGCAAAATAAGCATCCAGACAATATATTTCAGAAAGCCTGCTTGCTGTTGTTGCTCAATGTTCTGATCCATAGCTAACTGCAAAACCTTTGGCCGTAGAGCTCCAAAAACAGCCAACCCTATTACAGTAATCAACGCAAAAAAGAAGACCCCATAATAGCGCTTAGTATAGCCCAAAAGACGGCCAAACAGCTGCGCATCAAAAGCTATATTTTTATTTTTTTTTGCCATCGTAAACTGAATCAGGGTAAACTATTTCACTCAAATACAAGCCCTTTGCGGGGGCAGAAGCACCTGCATTAGAGCGATCTTTGGACTGTATAATCTTGTGTAGATCGGATAGCGATATTTTATGAATACCAACATCAAGCAATGTTCCTACAATAGCACGAACCATATTTCTCAAAAATCGATCAGCGCTAATTTTAAAAATCAACTCAGTTTCATTCTTAGACCAGTGGGCTTCGTAAATCGTACAAATGTGTGTTTTAACATCTGAATGCACTCTTGAGAAACACTTGAAATCAGAATAATCCAACAATATGTTTGAAGCCTTGTTCATAAGGTTAAGGTCTAAATTTTTGGTATAATAAAAGGCCGTATCGAAACTAAATACATCTTTCGATGTCGCTATTTTGTAATAATAAGTGCGTTGCGTAGCATCGAATCGCGCATGGGCATCAGCTTTAACCGGTTTAATGTTGTGGACCGCTATGGTTTTAGGTAAAAAAGAATTCAATTTATAAACCAAGTCAACAGCATCAATAACTAGATCATAGTCAAAATGAGCAACCATCTTAGTGGCATGTACTCCAGTATCGGTTCGTCCAGCCCCCATTGTGTTTATTGGAATCTTGAGTAAAACCGTAAGTGCATTATCCAAAACGGACTGCACAGTTACGGCATTGGGTTGTACCTGCCAACCATGATAATCGGTTCCATTATAAGAGAATTCTATGAAATATCTCACGCTAATTTGATACTTTTGTTGCTGAAAAAACAAAGATAAGACTTTGAAGTGGAATCCCTTTGTTTTTAATCAATCCATGAAAAAAATATTACTCTTATCGGACACCCATGGATATATTGGGGAGGAAATCATAAAATATGTTCATCAGGCAGATGAAGTGTGGCACGCTGGGGATATTGGAGACTTAAAAGTAACCGATGCGCTCAAAAAAATAAAACCTCTTCGGGCTGTATATGGTAATATTGACAATAATCAAGCACGTTTAGAATTTCCACTCCATCAAAAATTTACCTTAGAGGGTATCAAGGTTTGGATTACGCACATCGGTGGGTATCCAAATCGATATGCAAAAAAAGTTCGTGAGGATATTTACAAGCACACACCAGATTTATTCATTTCTGGCCATTCGCATATTCTAAAAGTGATGCAAGACAAAAAACTAAAGTTATTGCACATGAATCCAGGGGCTGTTGGCATACATGGCTTTCATAAGATGCGCACCATGTTGCGCTTTGAAATTTCTGATGGAACTATTCAAAACTTGGAAGTCATAGAATTTAAACGAAGTGCACAAAAAAACCCTGAATAAATCAGGGTTTTTTCTCGCACTAATATTACTAAGATAATAGGCTTATCTCAATCGGTCTACAGATTTTACGAGCGCTTCATCCTTTTTAATGGCTTTATTGGCTAAAACCAAAAATACGATAGAAATAAAAGGAAGAAACAACCCAATACCTTTCTCAGCATTTTCTAATGCTCCAGGTAAGTTAAGTAGTCGATATACAAACAATCCTAGTAAAATTAAGTTTAATATGATATTAAGACGTCCAAAAACAAATTGGTTCTGTCTAGATTTGAATGAAAAAACAGCTATGATAGAGAACAAAGCAGAAGCTAAAAACAGGTATAAATAAACATTTTCGTCTTTTGCGTAAAGTGAATTGTCAGAAATAGTCCATAGGGGAACCAAAAAAGAAAGCACTCCTGTAGTTACAGCAGACAACAAAAGATATAAAGTTTGTATTCTTTGAAGCATTATTCTATATAAGGATGTCAAATGTAGCAGTTTCTTTTTTATTATTTTAAATATATTTTTAAAAATATTGTTGTATAATTGCAGTGTACAAATAATAAAGCACTCTTTCGCTTTTAATTATTTTCATTTTATCAATAACTATTTCATTTTACAATAATCTTCACACACTTCTGCTCAGATGCGGAATATATTCAATTTAATTATCATATAACAACCAAAATATAATGTTTGAAATTTCACAATTAAAAGAAAAAAAACTACCTGAATTACAAGAAATTGCAAAGGATTTAAAAGTTGCCAAATTTAGAAGTTTAAAGAAATTAGACTTGATTTATCAAATTTTGGACGTTCAGGCTGCCACGCCGAATGCTGAGCCCAAAGCAGATCAAAATCAACCACAAAAACCAAGACGAGAACGCGTCAATAAACCTGCTCATAATAAGCCAAACAACAACGATCGTACTCAAGACCGCAACTCTAAAAACAACCCCCAAAACAACTCGTCCAACGACAACGCAAAAACCCCAGCTAAAGAACAGCAAAATAAGCCAAAACAGCAAAAGCAACAAAAACATAACAACGGACAAAACCATAAAAACAACAACAACCATCAGCGAAAAGAAAATAACGGTAATAAAGACAACAGAAACCGTTATAAAGAACCCGATTTTGAATTTGATGCTATCATTGAGAGCGAAGGCGTTTTGGACGTAATGTCTGATGGCTATGGCTTTTTAAGATCTTCAGACTACAACTACTTATCTTCTCCTGATGATATTTATGTTTCACAATCTCAAATTCGCCTATTTGGACTGAAAAATGGAGATACTGTATTGGGGCATGTACGTCCACCAAAAGAAGGTGAAAAATATTTTCCTCTGATCAAGGTGAGCAAAATCAACGGACTAGATCCACAAGTGGTCAGAGACCGTGTGGCTTTTGAACACTTAACACCACTTTTCCCACAAGAAAAATTCAATATTGCTGAAAAACAAAGCACCATTTCTACACGAATTATGGATTTGTTTTCCCCCATTGGAAAAGGACAACGTGGTATGATTGTATCACAGCCAAAAACAGGTAAAACCATGCTTTTGAAAGATGTAGCGAATGCCATTGCCGCCAACCATCCTGAAGTATACCAAATGATTCTTTTGATTGATGAACGTCCTGAAGAAGTTACCGACATGCAACGTAATGTCCAAGGGGAAGTGATTGCTTCTACTTTTGACAAAGAAGCCCACGAACACGTAAAAATCGCCAATATTGTTTTGGAAAAAGCAAAACGTTTAGTAGAATGTGGCTATGATGTAGTGATTCTTCTAGATTCCATTACACGATTGGCCCGTGCCTACAATACGGTACAACCGGCCTCTGGAAAAATATTAAGTGGTGGTGTAGATGCCAATGCCTTGCACAAACCAAAACGCTTTTTTGGTGCAGCTAGGAAAATTGAAAATGGAGGTTCGCTCTCCATTATTGCTACGGCACTGACGGAAACAGGCTCTAAAATGGACGAAGTTATTTTTGAAGAATTTAAAGGAACAGGAAATATGGAGCTGCAGTTGGATCGTAAAATATCGAACCGCCGTATTTTCCCTGCCATTGATTTAACCTCATCAAGCACACGACGAGACGACTTATTACTAGATGAGAAAACCGTACAACGTATGTGGGTGATGCGCAAATACTTGGCGGATATGAACCCTGTGGAAGCGATGGAATTTATTAATGACCGCTTTAAACAAACCCGAAACAACGAAGAGTTTTTGATTTCCATGAATGGATAATAAAAACTAAAGCAAAAAAAAGCCTTCCAAAATATGGAAGGCTTTTTTTTAATATCTTATAGCGATTACAACTGTGCAATATGGCTGGCTAATTTAGATTTCAAATTTGCCGCTTTATTGTTGTGTATAATGTTTCTTTTTGCTAGCTTATCAATCATAGAAGCCACAGAAGGAAACGCCTTTTCAGCTTTCTTCTTGTTAGTTAATTCACGTAAACTTTTGATCGCATTACGTGTAGTTTTATGCTGATACTTGTTCAGAATACGCTTGGCGTTGTTGCTTCTAATTCTTTTTAATGCTGACTTATGATTTGCCATAATTCTCTAAATATTATACTATTATAAATTGTAGCCCGTAGGGGAATCGAACCCCTCTTACCAGGATGAAAACCTGGCGTCCTAGCCGATAGACGAACGGGCCGTTTTGTTTCGATTTAAATCTTTTGTTTTTCAACTTGTTCTAAAATCCAAAACAGCTACAATATTTCTATTGCGGTTGCAAAAATACAACTATTTTTAAATGCTACAACAATCGCGATTGTTTTTTTAGCTTTTTTTGAAAATTTTAATATGCTTTTGCAAACAAAACTCGCCCTTTTGAAGCAGCGCCAGAAAACACACATGCTCCAACTTCCTCGCTTGAAGCATAAGGAATACAACGAATGGTGGCTTTAGTCAATTCCTTGATTTTTTGCTCAGTTTCTGCAGTACCATCCCAATGTGCTGAAATAAATCCGCCTTTGTCTTCCAATACTGTTTTAAAGTCTTCAAAAGTGTCGACTTCTGTAATGTGTGCATCCCTGAAATCAGAAGCTCTTTTGTATAAAGACTGCTGTATTTCTGTAAGTGAATTTTTAATTTCTTTGGACAGTCCATCTAAAGGATAAGTCGTTTTTGAAAGGGTATCACGCCGTGCAACTTCTACAGTGCCTTTATCTAAATCTTTTGGTCCTATAGCAATACGCAAAGGCACACCTTGCAACTCGTGTTGTGCGAATTTGGCGCCGGGACGTTGGGTGGTTCTATCATCATATTTCACACTAATGTTTTCACTGCGAAGTGTGTTCATTATATTCTGAGCAACTGTACTAATAGCATCTAACTGCTCCTCACTTTTATAGATCGGCACAATCACCACTTGATAGGGCGCTAAATTTGGCGGAAGTACCAAGCCTTGATCATCACTATGGGTCATGATGAGTGCACCCATAAGTCGTGTGGAAACCCCCCAAGATGTAGCCCAAACATGATCTTGATCGCCAGCACTGGTCATGAATTTGACATCAAATGCTTTTGCAAAATTTTGCCCTAAAAAGTGAGATGTTCCAGCTTGTAGTGCCTTTCCATCTTGCATAAGTGCTTCTATACAATAGGTTTCTTCTGCACCTGCAAAACGCTCACTTTTAGTTTTTGTTCCTTGGATAACAGGGATGGCCATGAAATTTTGAACAAAATCGGCGTAGACTTGATTCATTTGTTTAGCTTCGTCTAGTGCTTCTTGTTTGGTAGCATGTGCCGTGTGGCCTTCTTGCCATAAAAATTCAGCGGTACGCAAAAACAGACGTGTACGCATCTCCCAACGCACTACATTAGCCCACTGATTGATTAATATTGGTAAATCTCTGTAAGACTGAATCCACCCTTTGTAGGTGTTCCAAATAACAGCCTCACTTGTTGGTCGTACCACAAGCTCTTCCTCTAATTTTGCTTTAGGATCTACACGAAGTTTACCTGGATTTTCAGGATCGTTTTGCAAACGATAATGGGTAACCACAGCACACTCTTTAGCAAAACCTTCAGCATTTTTTTCTTCAGCTTCAAATAAACTTTTGGGAACAAATAATGGAAAGTATGCATTCTGATGGCCAGTTTCTTTAAACATGCGGTCGAGTTCGGCTTGCATTTTTTCCCAAATAGCATAGCCATAAGGTTTGATGACCATACAACCTCGTACGGCTGAATTTTCTGCTAAGTCGGCTTTTACAACCAATTCGTTGTACCATTTGGAGTAATCTTCAGCTCTTTTTGTAAGGTTTTTAGGCATATTATTGTAATTTGGCACAACTATTGTGTTGTAAATAAATGTATTAATTTTACACAAAACTAAGTATTTTTAAAACGTCCAACAATTTAAATTACATCGTCATGAAATTTACAACAATACTGCAACCACTCAAATTTGCTTTTTTAGCCTTAATCGGGTTCACCTTTTTTGCCTCTTGTGGTTCTTACCAGTATGTTGGAATGTCTGAAGATGGTATTTATGGTACTTCCGAAAGTACAACCAACGAAGCTGTTTATAAAGATGATAATTCCAATAGTACGCAAGAGAACAGTTATTACAGCGACTACTTCAAAGGCAAAGCAAATGAATACAACAGCGACGAAGCTGAAGTTTTTACAGATATTGACAGCTACAGTGGTACCTATGATGACAGTTCTGAGAACTCAAATGAAGACGCTTATGCAGGTTGGGGACAAAATAACGACTCACAACTTGTTATCAATATACAAACAAGACCTTCATTTTGGGGTTTTGGATGGGGACACCCGTTCTACAATCCATGGGGTTGGAACAATTTTGGATGGAACGGTGGATGGAACCACTGGGGTTATGTGAATTATGGGTTTTGGGACCCTTTTTTCTATAACTCTTGGAATACACCTTTTATAGGCTATGGATATGGGCCGAATTTTTACTATCGACCCTACAGAATCAGAAATGTAGCCTATAACAATGGATACAGAAACTCAAGAAATAGAACCTCGAGCTACCGAACAACTAGCTTAGCCAACCGCAGTGCCTTGAGCACTGTTTCAAGAACACGTTCAAATGCAAGGCGAAATACATCAAGCAATACAAGTAGAACCTACAAAACTAACCGCCCCACAAGAACTTCCTCTAGAACAACGACGACAAAAACACGATCTGTTCGAAACAGCGATGGTACAATAACCACAACGCGCGAGACGAGAACAAGCTCACCCAGCAGAACAAGAAGTACTAGAACAACAACACCAACCACAAGAACAACAAGATCAACAAGAACAACACGTTCCCGCTCAACCTATAGCCCTCCAAGATCGTCAACAAGATCTACAACTACAAGATCAAGTGGCGGTTCAAGATCAAGAGGAGGAACAACCATACGCAAAAGAAATTAACCTATATTTAACTAAGATATTATAGCATTTAAATGAAAACACTACTTATTTCTTTTTTTGGCCTAATCTCATTTGGCTGTATTCATGCGCAAGATTTAACTGATGCCCTCAGATACTCTAGTGGCGAAACTCAGGGCACTGCTCGATTTAAGGCCCTTAGTGGAGCATTTGGTGCATTGGGAGGCGATATTTCTGGGGTAAGCCTTAACCCCGCTGGTGCAGCCATTTTCAGCAGAAGCCAAGGCGCTTTGTCTGTGGCTAATAGTTCTGTTTCTAATGATACCGAGTTCGGAGGCTCATTAAATAACCAAACAAATAATAATTTTGATTTACATCAAATTGGAGCTGCATTTGTTTTTGAAAATAACAGTTCAATGTGGAATAAATTTGTTGTGAGCTTGTTCTATGAACAACTACAAGACTATAATGCACGTTTTTTTGCTGCGGGTTCTACAAACAACTCTATTGCTAGTTATTTTTTAGAAAATGCTAATGGGTTGAATTTAGAAAATATTAGTGCATTTCCTGGTGAAAGTACAACTGATGCATATGGATCTATAGGATCAAGTTTTGGATACCGCCACCAACAAGCATTTTTGGGATATGACAGTTTTATCCTTGAACCCGTTTCTGGCGATGATGATAATACTGCCTATACCTCAAATATTGCTCAAGGAAACTTTAATCAAGAGTACGACCATTTGACTCAGGGATACAATGGGAAATTTTCTGCAAATTTGGCCATGCAATACAATAAATCTATAGCATTAGGGTTGAATATCAATTCTCATTTTATCGATTTTAGAAAAAGCACTTATTTGTTTGAAGAAAACACAAACGATGGATCTACAATTAACGAAGTGAATTTTGAAAACGAACTTTATACTACAGGTGAAGGGTTTTCTTTACAGCTTGGTACCATTGTTAAATTAACCGACGATATCCGTATTGGGCTAAGTTACGCCACTCCAACTTGGCTTACCCTTCGCGAGGAAACCACTCAATATCTATCGACTTTTGACGATGAGGCTAGCCAAGGGTATGTAGTAAACCCATCTATTGTTAACATATTCCCTGAATACAATTTAAAAACACCTGGAAAATTTATTGGTAGTATCGCTTATATCTTAGGTAAATCAGGTCTTATTAGTTTTGATTACAGCCGACAAAATTATGCTAATACTAGTTTTGACACCAATGACAATTCCTTAGACAACGCTTTAAATAATGACATTAACGACACTTTTAGAGTAGCTAACTCATACAAAATTGGGGCTGAATTAAGACAGAAGAACTTTAGCTTTAGAGGAGGCTATCGTTTAGAAGAAAGCCCCTATAAGGATACATCCATAGCAGGAGACTTAAAAGGATTTTCATTGGGATTAGGATATAGCTTTGGAAATTCTAAAGTGGATTTAGCATATGAAAACATAAAACAAAAAACATTGCAGCAACTTTACCAAAGCGGTTCACTTGATGCAGCTTCAATTAACAATAAAAACTCCATCGTAACACTTACTTTAAGTTTGGACTTATAATTTGAATTAGTCTATAAAAAAACCGCGCAGTTGCGCGGTTTTTTTTATCTATTAGCGTTTCAAACTAAAGTGTGCTCTGAGTTGTTTAGGAACACCTGTATTTAAATCATTGTATTCTAACATAAACCAATAGTCTGTGGTTGGCATCTGCTGGCCATTGTATGTGCCGTCCCATCCTTCACCTGCAGGGGTGATTTGCTTTAAAAGCTTACCATAGCGA